>Ga0335072_10000778_pt1 | contig 56758 bp, 55 predicted proteins | sample Lox_Sample_21_FD_206725 | JGI IMG/M metagenome (GOLD analysis project Ga0335072, IMG submission 206725) | Soil microbial communities from Loxahatchee National Wildlife Refuge, Florida, United States - Lox_Sample_2.1 | ecosystem: Environmental > Terrestrial > Soil > Wetlands | place: USA...
GCGGCAGGGAAGGACTGGAGGCCGCTCCCAGGCCAGCTCGAGGGGCTTGCGTGGAGCGGCGGCGCTTCGGCCCAAGGTTTCCAGGGAAGTGAGTTGCCCGTGGCAAAAGCGGGCACAGGCGGGGAGAGGGCCGGCGACGCAGCCGGAGCCATCACTGGGGAACTATAGCAAGCACAGCAAGCATAACGGAGAGTAAGCTATGAGATCGACACGCGGGGCGCAAGGGAGCGCCGACATAAGTAATTTGACTATCCCCGAAGCCGAAGAAGTGATTGAAGATGCATTAAATGAGCTTGCGTATTCCCAGGACCCGGGACTGGCCCGGGCGCTGCGGTTTCTGGCCCCTCCCGGATACCAGGCGATCGTAGAGCTGTGCAGTGAGAGCGGCCGGAGCAAGCGCCGGAATGCCTCGGCCGATACGTGGTCGCCCGAGGAAGACGAGGTCCGAATCTACTTTGAGCGCAGCGGCGAGGCGGAGCCGGCTCAGCGGGTGCGTGCGCAGAGGGTTGCGCCGGCGCACATCGAGGATGAGCGGGACGAGGCGGAAGAAGTGGTGCTCCCGGCGGACATGGACACGCGGGTGAAGGAGCTTTGCAACGCGCTTGCCGAGGCCGAGCGGGGCGGCCACGCGTTCATCGCCCTGAAGTGGTTCCGGGATTCGTTCCTGCCGCGGAAGACATTCCGCTGGAACCAGAGTCCGGAGTCGAGACAGACGGTGCTGGCCGAGGCGATCCAGCGGGGCGTGGTGATGACGAGCAAGATCGCCAATCCGAAGACGCCGGCATACCCCACCACAACGATCCGGCTGAACCGGACCGAGGCCGGGATTCCGGAGGAGGCGCAGCGGTTCCACCCGGTGGAGGTGCAGGGAGAGCCGGTGGGAGCGGCGATCGAAGAAGACCGGGGTGAGCTGTGAGCTTCTACTTTCTGGAGGCGACGGCATTCGCCAAGCTTTTCGTACGGGAGGCGGGAACGCCCGGGTTGATCCGGCTGATGGAGACGCTGGAGGACAACCGGAAGCTGATCTCCGCGGCGACCCCGCTGGAGGTGTACGGGGCGATCCGGCGGCTGGAGCGGTCGGGACAGGTTGCAGGCGGGGACGCGGTGACGGCGCTCGAACTGGCGCGGCAAGAGGCTTCGCGCATGGTGCAGCAGCCGCTGAATCCGGCGGTGCTGGAAGCGGCTCGGCAGCTGCTCGATCGCAGCTCGCTGCGATGGCCGGCGGCCTTGCAACTGGGCGCGGCGATGGCGGCGCGCGGGATGTTTCCGGGGACCGCGATCACCTTTGTGTCGGCTTCGGCGGCCCTCCTGGAGGCCGCGAGGGCGGAGGGATTCGAGGTGCTGGATCCGACCGAACTGCCGGTACCGGTTGAGGCGCCTGCGCCTGCGGAGTCTTTGGCGGAGTAAGCGTTCAACCTGCGGGACCAGCACTTCAATTCGTCAGTTCACGCAGCCCCCGACCACGACGAGCAAAACGCTGAGATGCCGTACGCCGGGGCGCGGAGATTTTGCCCGTCCGGGAGGGCTGTCTGCCGGGCCACAGCGTTGCGGAAATTCCGCCCGCGAGAGAGCCGCGCGGAACCACCAGTTCACGCGGCACGTAGCGGGTAGTGAGTGAGGAGGGGTAATGGACCTGTTTTACCGATGGTTATTCCCTGCGATATGGCTGGTGTTCCTGGTGTACTGGCAGGTGATCTGGCAGATGACGGCCGCGGGGAAGGCGAGCGTGCGGATTGAGCCGGCGTTTTCGCGCATCACGCGGGCGGTGGCGTTCCTGGCGGCGATCGCGCTGCTCATGGCGCCGAATCTGCCGGCGCGGTGGCTTTACCTGGCGATTCTACCCGGAGGCCTGGTGTGCTTTTATCTCGGGGCGGCGATCACGGTGATCGGGCTGGGGTTTGCGGTATGGGCGCGGGTGCACCTGGGCCGCAACTGGAGCCGGTCGGTACAGGTAAAGGAGGATCACGAGCTGATCACGAGCGGGCCGTACCGGCTGGTGCGGCACCCGATTTATACGGGGATTCTGGCGGGGTTTGTGGGGTCGGTTGTCGCAGAGGCTCAACTGCGCGGGGTGGTCGCGCTTTTGCTGGTGTTTGGTGCGCTGTGGGCGAAGCTGCGGCTGGAAGAGGCCTGGATGCGCGGCGAGTTCGGGGAAAAGTACACGGTCTATGCGCGAAGGGTGCGGGCGCTTGTGCCGGGGATCCTGTGAGGACGGGGGCGGACCACTGAGCTCGGCGGCCGGTAAGCGAAGCGCCGCGGCTGGCGGCCATGGCAATGGCTCCGTGCGGCGAACGGTTTATGAGATTGCGCAGGCGCCGGCCCGTGCATTGTTGCGCAGAGGGTCCGGCGCGGCAAGCAATGCAGAGGTCAGTTCACCCGGGGTGGAAGCATGAGGGGTTTGCGCGGATTGAGCTCTTCGCGCACCAGGGTGAGCCCGAGGATGCAGCGCTCGAAGCCGTCGGCGAGGCGGGCGAAGAGCGGAGCTTCCTGCTCGTACTCGAAGAGGTTGAACTGGCTGACGATGAAGTAGCTCTCCTTGCCGGCGCGGATGAGCTCCTCGAGGGTAGGTTGGTGGTGGCGCCGACGGCGGGCGGAGGCCATGGCCTCGGGGTACATACCGGCGACGAAGAGAGAGTAGTCGCCGATGTGTTTACGCATGGCGCGTTCGGCGTCGAAGGAGGGAGCGCTGCCGTGGATGGGGTCGGAGGCGCGCATCATCTCGGGTAGTTCGTCGAGGGGGCGGCCGGCGTGGTCCTTCATGCTGTAGAGCTTGTCGGACTCAGTGAACTCGCAGAGAAGGTGGGCGACGTAGCCGGTCATGTCGGGGTCGTGGAGACCAAGCTTGCCCTCGTAGCTGTTGCGAACGATCTGCCGGAAGAAAGGTTCGAGCGGATGCGACTGGGGAATCATACACACCTCCTGCGGCTGCGCGCGCAAGCAGCCCGACATGCTGTGAGGCATTGGCTGTCCCTACGTGCGGTGCGCCGGGAGGTGACCAGCCATCGCCTGTTTATCCTGCTTTAACACAAAGATTATCGGACTTGTTGCGGAATGCAAGAGGGAAGGTGCAATTTTGGTAGCAGAACGGGATCAAGTTTGCGAATGGGGCCGCCAGTTGCGCCAAAGAAGGAAAGGGCAGCCGCAATGGGCTGCCCCGGCTTTGAAGCATTGCCGAATCAATTAGAGGGATGGCTGCGATGACGCCGCAGGAATGGCTCGACCGCAAGACCCAAAAGGGCGTAGGTAGCCGCATTCATCAGGATGGACTGGTAGTACGTCATTGGGATCCCTTGCCGGCGGCCGATCCATGAAAGAGGAACTGTGATTGCGACAGCCATCGACCGGTTGAGATCGTAGTAATGGGGTACAACGGTCGAGGCGATGAACGCCCAGCACACGGCGACCGCAAACCCGGCGAACGCCCAAAGACCAATTCGCTTGATCATGGAGCCGAACCTCCTTTGGGCTAATAGACGAATGCCCGAGGTTGCTCTTGCGAGTGGTTGGCTACGATGCCTAAACCGTCGCGGGCTGGCGTTGTTCGAGCTCGGCGAGGCGCGCAGCCAGGAGTTTTTCGAGATTGACGAGCGCGGCGGTGAAGCCTTCGATGCCTTCCTTGAGCTTGTCGGTGGCCATGCGGTCGTTTTCGTGCATCTGGACGAAGGTGGCCTTGTCGACGGTGAGCCTTTCGATGGGCTGGGCCTTGGCCGCTTCCGGATCGAGCTTGCGGGGCAGGTCGGCCTGGGTGGATTCGAGCTCGGCAAGCAGATGCGGGGAGATGGTGAGCAGGTCGCAGCCGGCGAGCTCGGTGATTTCGCCGATGTTGCGGAAGCTGGCGCCCATGACCACGGTCTTGTAGCCGAACTTCTTGAAGTAGTTGTAGATGCGGGTGACGGACTGGACGCCGGGGTCGTCGGCGCCATGGTAGTCCTTGCCGGTGTCATGCTTGTACCAGTCGAGGATACGGCCGACGAAGGGTGAGATAAGGGTAACGCCGGCGTCGGCGGCGGCGATGGCCTGATGCAAGCCGAAGAGCAGGGTGAGGTTGCAGTGGATGCCTTCCTTTTCCAGGACCTCGGCGGCGCGGATGCCTTCCCAGGTGGAGGCGATCTTGATCAGGATGCGGTCGCGGCCGATGCCGGCTTCGTGGTACATGGCGATGATGTCGCGCGCCATCGCGATGGTGGCCTGGGTGTCGAACGAGAGGCGGGCATCGACTTCTGTCGAGACGCGGCCGGGGACGATGGCCAGGATCTTTTCGCCGAAGGCGACGGCGAGGCGCTTGAAGGCGAGGTTGGCGACGGCCTGGTCGGTGGCGCCTTCGCCGAGGTCGTTGCGCGCGCCCTTGAGCACATCGTCCACAATCTCCTGATATTGCGGCATTTGCGCGGCCGCGGTGATGAGGGAGGGGTTGGTGGTGGCATCCTGGGGATGGAACTGCTCCATCGCCTCCATGTCGCCCGTGTCGGCGACAACCACCGTGTATTGGCGCAACTGCTCGAGCAGACTCTGCGGCATGATTCCTCCTTGGGGAGCGCTTGCGGGGATTCGGGACGCGTACAGGGCTAGTCTAACCCTTATTAGATTGCCGCGCGTGAAAAGCGGTTGCAGGCACGGCGCAATTTGCTCAATCGGCATCGGCTGCGACGGTGTTTGCGAGGACACCGAGGCCGGGGATGGAGACTTCGACGCGGTCGCCGTGGGCGAGCGGTCCGACGCCCGAAGGAGTGCCGGTGAGGATGAGGTCGCCGGGCTCGAGGGTGAAGGCGGCGGTGACGGCGGCGAGCAGGACGGGGATGGAGAAGATGAGATCGAGAGTGGAGGCGTGCTGGCGGAGCTCGCCATTGAGGCGGGTTTCGAGGGTGAGGCCGGCGTCGAGGTCAAGCTCGTCGGAAACGATGGGACCGACGGGGCCGAAGGTGTCAAAGCCCTTGGCGCGGGTCCACTGCAGGTCTTTTTTCTGGAGGTCGCGAGCGGAGATGTCGTTGGCGAGGGTGAGGCCGCGGACGGTCTCGCGCCAGGGAGCCGTGGGCGGGAGGTTGCGGGCGCGGCGGCTGATGACCAGGGCGAGCTCGCCTTCGAAGTCGACGCGCTCGGAGAGCCTGGGCAGGCGTATGGCGCCGCCGGGCTTGAGGAGGGAGGATGGCGGCTTGAAGAAGAGCAGGGGCTCGGCGGGGATTTCGTTGCCGAGCTCGCGGGCGTGCTCGCGGTAGTTGCGGCCGACGCAGATGATCTTGGAAGGCGTTACGGGTGGGAGAAGATCGGCAGCACCGAGCGGCATCGGTTCAAAGTCAAAGCTCCACGAGGCAGCACGGGCGTGTGCGAGACGGAAGGCGAGATCTTCTTCAGGGGGTTCAGCGAGGTCGACGATCCAGGGCTCTCCGGAACGATCTTCGACGGCGCCGTAGAGGGCTTGGTTCTCGAAGAGAAAGCGGCAGTATTTCATGGATGGGTCTCCTTGTTGCGATCCGTCTATTGGGTCGGGACGGACTCCTGAGCTTCGGCGGAGCGGGGGCTTTCGAGGCCGTCGATGCCGACGGCGGTGACGGCGTATTGATAGGTGTGGCCGGGCTCGACGTGGGCGTCGTGGAAGGCGGGGCCGACCACGGGCGCGGCGGGCGAGATGCGCTGCCATGGGGTGGAAGCTTCGCGGCGGTAGACGATGTAGCCGGCGAGGTTGGGGCTGGTATCGGGCTGCCAGCTCAGGTCGATCGAGGCCGGCTCACCGTTGGCGGCAGGGTTGGCGATGGCGGCGAGACCTGTGGGCGTGGCCGGGGGAAAGACGTTGACCGCGTGGATGGTGAGAGGCGGCGAGAGAGCGCCGGCGAGTTCAAGGTTCTGCTGGGCGGCCTGGCCGGCAAGGGCAATCTGGACGACGCGCTGGGCGCGGTACTCGTAGGTCTGGCCGAAGCGGATGTCTTTGTCGAGGGCGCGGCCAGGGGGGACGCCGGCGGGGACGAGGAGAGTCTGCTCAAGGGGCTCGGCTGGCGGGTTGAGCAGGCCCTGCCTGGGTTTGGCGGCGGGCGGCGAGAGAAGCCTGCGCAGGATGCGGACAGGGGTGGGGCTGGGCTGGCCGGCGGAGACGGCGGGGTTCCAGCGGAGGATGACGCCGTCTTTGGCCATCTGGGCGGTGAGGCCGGTGAGGGGCGGAGGCGCCTGGCCGGCGAGGACGGGCGCGGGGTTGGAGAGACCGGCGGACCGGCCCTTGCTGTTGAGGAGCTCGACGAACCAGGTGAGGACGCGCGGGCTGCCGGCGGCGAGGTCGGGCGGGAGCGTGCCGGCATATCTGCCGGCCGCGCCGGGGGCGAGATCGAGAGTGGCAGCGGTTGTGCAGAGGGCGGAGGCGGACTGGCGGCGGCAGATGCGGACGTGCACGGCGCCCTTGAGGAGCACCTTGTCCGTGGTTCGCTTGGGCATGGTCCATGCGAGGGAGACCTGATTGCCGGAGCGGGCAGCTGACAGGTCCGTTACGCGTTGGGGGAGATGGAGCGAGGGCGGCAGCGGTGCGCCGGGCAGTCCGCAGCCGGCGATGGCCAGCGATGCGGCCAGGGCGCCAGCGGCCCAAACTCGCTTCAGGATGGGGTCCATTGCCTTCCCAGTTTAAATTGGCGCGACGCGCCGAGAGCTGCCAGGGAACCCGGCGAATACCGGGGGCGTAGATAGGAGTAAGCCGACGCGGCGAGGCGGTGAGGCCATGATCAAGTTTCTGCTGTGGTGCATCCTGTTGGTGCTGTGCTGGCCGCTGGCGCTGGCGGCGCTGCTCCTGTATCCGCTGGTGTGGCTGTTGCTGCTGCCGTTCCGGCTGCTGGGGATCGCGGTGGGCGGAGTGCTGGAGCTGGTGCACGCGATCATCTTTCTGCCGGTGCGGCTGATCCGGGCGATCTGAGGCGGCAATCCTGTTGGCGCGCATGGTGGCAAGTTCGCGGGTCAGCGGGTTGACGGGTTGGCGGGTTAGCGGCGGTTCTTCCTGCGGGTGTGCTCGACAGGGTTCAGGACCGTGCGATAGCGTGGGCCTATGGCAGGGGTCGCGCTGGATCTGGAAGACAAGGTTGCACTGATTACGGGCGGATCGCGAGGGATCGGCGCGGAGACGGTGCGCCTGTTCGTAGAGGCGGGGGCGCGGGTGGTGTTTAACTACCGCGCGGCGCGGGAACAGGCGGGGCGGCTCGTGGACGCGTGCGGCGGCGCCGCGAAGTGCGTGGCGGTGGAGCAGGAGCTGAGCTCGCCGGCCGACGGGCGGGCGCTGGTGGCGGCGGCTGTGGCGGCATTTGGGCGACTGGACATTCTGATAGCGAACCACGGCGTGTGGCCGCCGCAGGATGTGCCGATTGCCGCGATGGGCGAGGCGCAGTGGCGGCGCACGCTGGCGGTCAATCTCGATGCGGTCTTCGGGCTGGTGCAGGGCGCGGTTGCGCAGATGGAGCGGCAGAGCGCGTCTATAAAGGATGAGACGGTTTTCGGCCAGTCGTCCGGGCATATTGTGCTGATCAGCTCGACGGCGGGGCAACGGGGCGAGGCGTTTCATGCGGACTACGCGGCCAGCAAGGGAGCGCTGATCAGCCTGACCAAGGGGCTTTCGACGGAGCTGGCGGCGAAGGGGATCCGGGTCAACTGTGTGGCGCCGGGATGGGTGGAGACGGATATGTCGGCCGGGGCGCTGGGCGATGCGGCAGTGGGCGACAGAATTCGGGCGGGGATTCCCGTGGGACGGGCGGCGACGCCGCGGGAGATTGCCGGACCGGTGCTGTTTTTGTGCACGCCGCTGGCGGGATTTATCTCGGGCGAGGTCCTGAACGTGAATGGCGGGGCGGTGCTGGTGGGGTGAGAACGCAGCTGTGGGCCAGTCCCAGCCTTTCCGCAAAGAACGCGGAAAGGGTGGGGCACCGGGAGAGTTGTGAGGCGGAGGAAGGGAATGCGGAAGATTTTCGCTGGGGTGCTGGCGGTTGCGATCGCGATTGTGCCGGCGGTAATGCGGGCGCAGAACGCCGATGCGGGCGGACAGAAGAACCAGGTCCAGGCGCGGGCGGCTCTGAATGCGATGGTGCAGGCGCTGGGCGGGCAGGCGTGGCTCAACATCCAGAACGTGGAGATCGATGGGCACTTCGCGGCGTTCTTCCACGGCAGCCCGGACCTGGGCACGACGGAGTTCTTCGACTACCACCAGTGGCCGGACGATGACCGGATCGAGATCACCAAGCACCGGGACGACGTGCTGTTCTATGTCGGGCGCGCGGGGTGGGAGGTGACCTACCGCGGCAAGAAGGCGCTGCCCAAGGACCAGGTGGACGAGTTTCTGCGGGGACGGGACCACTCGATTGAGACGGCGGTGAAGGTGTGGATGAAGGACCCGCGGACGATTTTGATTTACGAGGGTCCGCACCTGGTGGAGCGGCACCTGGGCCTGCAGGTTTCACTGATCTCGGCCGATAACCAGGGGATCACGATCGTGCTGGACAACGACACGCACCTGCCGCTGAGCGAGGAGTACCAGTGGCGGGACCCGGTGTATCACGACCTGGACGACGAGGTGATCGAGTACGCCGACTACCACAACGTGGATGGGTTCCCGACGCCGTTCTCGGTCACGCGGATCAAGAACGGCGAGACCGCGCAGCAGCGCTACGTAGAGCGCGTGCGGTATAACCAGACGCTGCCGGCGGACTTCTGGGATCCGGATGCGGCGGCCAGGCGGATTAAAAGATGAACGGACTGACGCGAGCGGCGATTGCGGTGTGCGTTGCATCCCAGGCGCCCCGCTGAGTGAGGGGAAGTGATAGAATAATCAATAGATGCACGCCATGAGCATGGATAGAAGCTACGTGCGCAAATTCGCGAGCCACGCCGAGCAGAAGGCCGAGATTTACCGCTATTGGCGGAGCCGGCCGCCGGAGGAGCGGTTCCTTGCGGTCTGGGATGCGACGGCCTCAGCTTACGCCTTCGTCAACTCCTTCAAAGGACTTCCGCAGTATGACCCTACCCGAAGATCTGAGGCAACTCTTACTCGCGTTCAACGCACACGGAGTTGAGTACCTGGTGGTCGGAGGATGGGCGGTTGGCTACTACTCCGAGCCGCGATCCACGAAAGACATCGATCTTTTCATCCGATCCAGTGTGAAGAACAGTGAGGCAGTTTTCAGGGCGCTGGCGGAGTTTGGCGCTCCGCTGGCAGGGATTGCGTCGACCGATTTCCGCGATGACCCGACATCAGTCTTTCAAGTGGGACACGCGCCGGTTCGCGCCGGCATCCTCCAGTCAATAGACGGAGTGGATTTCGATGAGGCCTGGCAAAATCGCGTCGAGTTCACGCTTGACGGCATTACGGTGCAGGTCATTTCAGCGGATCACCTGATTCGTAACAAGCTGAAGTCGGGTCGGCTTCAGGATTTGGCGGATGTGGAGGCGATCAGGGAAGCGGACAAGGCAAATCGGGAGAAGAGAGAGTAATTTCTCAGGTTCCCCTACGCGGGAGTTGGGCTCTTTCAATGGTCGCCGTTGAGAATCGCCGGGACGCGGTTCAAAGAGAGGACATTCCAAGATGACGAGTCCCCTGCCAGAGCCGACCTCCGATCTTGTAAAGAGGAAGATTGAGGAATACGACTTATCCGATATGGGATTCAAGGGTAGACAGAGCTCTACGGCTATACAGAAAGCAGTACGACTTCAAGGATTTCTCTCGACACGACCTCCGGAATTACCCGAAGTTTGTAGAGATTGTGGACGCATTTCGGGCAACATTCCATCTGGTTCAATTTGACTACAAGGCGATCGATAAGTTTCTCTATATGCTCGACACGGGATCCTAATCGCAAGGCAGCCAGCCGCTGCACAGGCTGGAGCCTTCTTTCCGTTTGTCATTTTCCCATGCTATAGAAATTGCTGCCGGCGCCATACTCATTGCAGCAGCGTCGGCTGCTCGTCGTCTTTACCGTTCAGCTCTTCCGGCGGAATGATGACCGCCGCGGCGATCTTGTCGTCGGGCTCGAGGTTCAACAGGCGCACGCCCTGCGTGGCGCGGCCTGCGGCGCGGACGGTCTTGGTGTCGACGCGGATGATCTTGCCGAACTGGCTGATGACCATCAGCTCGCTGGTGTCGTCGACCAGCTGGATGGAGTTGACGCGGCCGATGCGGTCGGTGACGGCCATGTTCTTGACGCCCTTGCCGCCGCGGGTTTGCAGGCGGTACTCCTCGACGTCGGTGCGCTTGCCGAAACCGTTTTCGCTGACCGAGAGGATGCGGTAGGCGCCGGCTTCGTGCTCCTTGGGGGTGACGGCGACGCCGACGACGTAGTCGTTCTTGCCGAGCTCGATGCCGCGCACGCCGTAGGCAGGGCGGCCCATGGAGCGGACGTCGCACTCGTCGAAGCGGATGGCCATGCCCAGATGCGTGGCCAGGAAGATGATCTGGCAGCCGTCGGTAAGGCGGGCGGCGACGAGCTCGTCGTTGGCGTCGATGCCGATGGCGATGATGCCGCGCGCCATGACGTTGGAGAAGTCCTTGAGCGGGGTCTTTTTGACCGTGCCCTGCTGGGTGGCGAAGAAGATGTACTTTCCCTCTTCCTCGAGGTCGCGAATGGCGAGGATGGCGCGGACGCTCTCGCCGGTCTGGAGGTCGAGCAGGCTCTGGATGGATTTGCCTTTGCCGGCGGCGCCGACGTCGGGAATCTCGTAGACCTTGAGCCAGTAGACGCGGCCGGTGTTGGTGAAGCAAAGCAAAAAGGAGTGGGTGGAATCGACGATCAGCTGCGAGACGAAGTCCTCTTCGCGGGTCTTCATGCCCATGCGCCCCGTGCCGCCGCGGCGCTGCTGGCGGTAAATGGAGATGGGCGTGCGCTTGAGGTAGCCCTGGTGGCTGACGGTGACGGCGACCTGCTCGTCGGCGATCAGGTCTTCAAGCTGAAGCTCGGCGCTTTCGTCGATGATCTCGGTGCGGCGCCCGTCGCCGTACTTCGAGCGAACGTCTTCGAGCTCCTTGACGATGACCCCGCGCAGCTTCTTGTCGCTGGCCAGAATCTCTTCGTATTCCGCGATCTTTGCCCGGACTTCTCTCAATTCGATGAGCAATTCATCCACGGATAGCTGAGTCAAGCGATATAGCTGCAAATCAAGGATTGCGTCGATTTGGCGGTAGCTAAGCCCTCCACTTGCATCAATACTACGCAGTGGGTCATTATGTGCCGCAGGCTTCCAGTATGGTACGCCTGTCGCACCCGCATTGTAGGTCCCGGTAGGATCTAGCTGAAATCTAACCGTAGGATTCTTACGTTGATAGTCCTGCCATTCAGGTCCAAGGACCGCATTTCTTCCCACGGGCCTCGCTATTGTAATTGTCTGTTGGTGGCTCCAAGTCCAAAGATTTTCCCGAGCCTCGACGCGAGACCCACTGGCTCGAATAATAATGACCACGGTTGCCACATTGTCGACGGCGAAGCGGAGTCCCTCCAAGATCTCCTCGCGCTCGCGCGCCTTGCGCAGCAGGTAGACGGTGCGGCGCTGCACCACGTCGATGCGGTGATCGATGAAGACGCGGATGGCCTCGTCGAGCCCCAGCTCCCGCGGCTGGCCGTTGACCACCGCGAGGAAGATCATGGAGAAGCTCTCCTGCATCTGCGTGTGCTTGTAGAGCTGGTTGAGCACGATCTCCGGCTGGGCGCCGCGCTTGAGGCCGATGACCATTCTCATGCCGTCGCGGTCGCTCTCGTCGCGGGTGCTCTCGGAGCTGATATCGATTTCGGAGATGACCTTGTTCTCGACCAGCTCGGCGATGCGCTTGAAGAGAGTGGCCTTGTTCACCTGGTAGGGCAGCTCGGTGACGATGAGCGCCTGTTTGTCCTTGGTGATGTTCTCGATGGCGACGCGGGCGCGCATGAGAAAGCGGCCGCGGCCGGTCTTGTAAGCCTGGGCGATGCCGCTGCGGCCGTAGAGGATGGCGCCGGTAGGAAAATCGGGGCCGTGGACGTGCTTGAGGACTTCAAGCAGGCCGCCGTGGGGGTTTTTGACGAGGGCGATGGCGGCGTTGACGATTTCAGTGAGGTTGTGGGGGGGGATGTTGGTGGCCATGCCCACGGCAATGCCGCTGGACCCGTTGACGATGAGGTTGGGTATGCGCGTGGGAAGGACCGTGGGCTCCTGCGTGGACTCGTCGTAGTTGGGCACGAAGTCCACGGTTTCCATGTCGATGTCGGCGAGGAGCTCGCCGGCGATGCGAGCCATACGGCACTCGGTGTAACGCATGGCGGCGGGCGGGTCGCCATCGACGGAGCCGAAGTTGCCCTGGCCATCGACAAGGGGGTAGCGCAGGGTGAACGGCTGGGCCATGCGGACGAGGGTGTCGTAGATGGCGGAGTCGCCGTGGGGGTGGTAGACGCCCATAGCCTGGCCCACGACTTTGGCGCACTTGGTGTACTTCTTGTTGTGCTCCAGGCCCATCTCGCTCATGGTGTAGAGCACGCGACGGTGGACGGGTTTGAGGCCGTCGCGGGCGTCGGGCAGGGCGCGGCCGATGATCACACTCATCGAGTAGTCGAGATAGGAGCGGCGCATCTCGTCTTCGATGTTGATGGGAATGAGGTTCGTGCCGCTGTTAGGCGGGTTGCCACCGTCGAGAGGGAGCTGGGGGTTCTTGTCGTCTGCCATAGGTTTTCTTCAGTCCGAAGGAGGGGCGGCAAAAAGGTCCGGAATGCGCGGGGCCGGGTCCGCGGGCTATACATCTATTTTACGGGCTTGAAAGGGGTTTTAGCAAGGCGGATGATTCGAAATAAGTGCTTATTTTGCTTTAATTTAAGCCGCCGTCTGAGTCGCGCCCTCCAGGCCCTCGGTTCTTTAAGCTGCGCGCTTTGCGCCGCGCTTGGAATTCGTCCCCTTCCCGGCCTTCTTTTTGGCCGCTTTGCTGCCACGGTCCTCGCCCAATCCTGCCAAAACTACCGGTGGCCGGTCCGGCAGCTCGACCACCAGCTTCAGCCTGCCGCCCACGCCTTCCACGTAGCTCCGCAGAGTGGAAATGTAGAGGTCGGTGCGCTTCTCAATGCGCGAGACCCCCTCCTGCCCGATCTTGAGCTTCCTCGACAGCCGCGCCTGGGTCAGCTTGCGCAGGCGGCGCACCTCACGCAGGTTCAGTTCCTCGGCGATCAACTCGGCCGCACGCTGCTCGATCCTGAGGCGTCGCTCCTCTGGCATCTCATTCAGGATTTCTTCAAGAGAGACCGTCATTTCCTGCTCCGCTCCGCTCCCATGCTCTTCAGATAGTGACCATAACGAACGTCGGCGACGCGTATCAACATTGAATAGAACCTATCCCTTGAGATTCCTGTCTTGTTTCCACCTGTCAGCAGGAGAGCTCTACGCTTCGGGTCGAACGCAAATGCAATCCGCCAAACTCCGCCCTCGGCATCTACTCGGAGTTCTTTCATGTTGGGATATTCGGACCCCTTGAGCGTGTCGACGCTTGGCCGCCCAAGAGAGGGCCCGAATACCCGCAGTTTCCCAAGCGTGCTGAGGACGGCATCCTGAACCATCTCGGACCACGTCCCAAACTCAGCGGCAAACTCATCGTGAAAGACTACCTGCCATTCGGTCATAGTATGCTCCAGGGAGCCTAATGTTTTCAAGTGCATTTTCGCGCTTCTTGCCATTATTGAATCCTCCATAATGGCTAATACCGCAAGATCCGCCGATCGCGAATATCTTCGAAGAAAAAACCAGTACGGCGAGACTCAATTCAAGTCCTGCCTCCTACACCATCCCCGGCAGACTCATGAGGCAAAGCAGCGCCTGCAGCACCATGATGGCGCCCGCAGCATAGAGCGCCATACGCCCGCGGGGACCTTCGATCGCGTCGGCAAAGACGCCGCCGATGAACGCGAAGAGGAAAGGCAGAGCCCAGATCCAGGGGCTGCCGGGGGTGCCGGTCATGACGAGCGGGAAGAGGGCCACGGCGCAGAAGAGGGGCGCGGTGTTGCCGTAGTAGCGGGACTTGCGCAGCGACACATAAAAGACGAGTGCGGCGGTGGCGGCGAGGGTGACTCCCGCATTGGTCAGGGTGGTGAAGAAGCGGCGGGCGGGATCGAGGGAGAACCAGAGGAAGGCGTCGGCGGAGCGGAAGACGTAGCTGTAGGCGTCGGGCGAGAAGCCGTAGCAGGCGAAGACCAGGAGGAGGGCGCCGGTGGCGGCGGCAAGGACGATGGGGAGAACCTGGCCGCGGCGGCCTTCAGCGACCCAGAGCATCAGCACGAGGCCGAACAGCGCGGCGATGGGCAATGCCACAATGTGGGCAGCCGCAGCGACTCCAAAGACGACTGTGAGCAGCACGATGCGCGGGCGCCACTTGCGGCGAGGGCCCTGCATGGCATGGGCTACGCCGATGCTCGTATAAACGCCGCCGAAGACGCCCAGGGCGGCGAGTATTTCAGTATTGGGGGAGAGACAGGCACGGAGGATGGCCGGCGTGAAGCAGTAGAGGGCAAGGGCGGTGTAACCGCCGAGGTTGCCGTAGAGGCGGCGGGTAACCCACCAGAGGCTGCCGCCGAGCACGCAGCCCGCAAGCAGGAAAGGCAGGCGGAGCAGCAGAAGCACATGGGTCATCTGGTGGCGCAGTTCCCAGGTGCCGATCTCGCCGCTGGTCTGGATGACGCGGTCCTCGGGCTTGCGGAAGGTGTCGAGAGCACGCTCGGCGAGCACGTTGAGGGTGAGGGGGAGACCGGCCAGGCGGTAGGCGAGGATGCCGTCGCGGATGTTGCCGCAGGTGGTGTAGTAGCCGGCGAGCGGCGAGGGCTTCTCCCAGGTTTCGCGGCCGCAGCGCGCGTACTGGTAGTCGCGGTCGGTGAGGGTCTGATGGCTGACGACCCAGAGGCCCTGGAAAAGAAACGCGGCCAACATGCAGGCGGCGATGCGCTGTGGCAGGTTGAATCGAAAGCGGCGAACAATGCCAAACCGGTGAGCCATCGCGATCCAAGGGACTTTTCCAGTCTAACCGGCTGCAATGAGAGGCCGGCTCGCGATCCACATGCTGAGCTTTGCCTGGGCCGCGCCTAGCCGCTACACTTCCCTCAGCATGGCCATTGCACGCGACAACACGCCGGAGCGGCTGGTGAGCGCCGCGCGCGCCGACGAAGAGCAGGGCTTCGAGCTCAAGCTGCGGCCGCGCTGGCTGCGCGAGTTTATCGGCCAATCCAAAGCCAAAGAACAGCTCGCGATTGCGCTCGAAGCGGCCAAGTCGCGGGGCGAGGCGCTGGATCACGTGCTGCTGTTCGGGCCGCCGGGGCTGGGGAAGACGACCCTGGCGACGATCATTGCCAACGAGCTCGACGTGGGATTCCAGCAGACCTCGGGGCCGGCACTGCAGATCCAGGGCGACCTGACAGCGATTTTGACCAACCTCCGCGAGCGCCAGGTGCTGTTCCTGGACGAAATTCACCGTATGCAACCCGTTCTTGAAGAGAAGCTCTACACCGCGCTCGAAGACTACAAGCTTGACATCATCATCGGCCAGGGCCCGGCGGCGCGCACCCACGTGATGGAGATCCGTCCCTTCACATTCATCGGCGCCACCACCCGGCCCGGCCTGCTGAGCTCGCCGCTGCGGTCGCGCTTCGGCATCCTGCTGCGTCTTGAGTTCTACACCGAAGAGGAGCTGCGCTTTATCGTGGAGCGGTCGGCTGAGGTGCTGCAGATACCGGTCGATCACGATGGGGCTTCAGAGATTGCGCTGCGCTCGCGGGGGACGCCGCGCATCGCCAACCGGCTGCTCCGGCGCGTGCGCGACTATGCGCAGGTGCGCGGAAGCGGGGTGATCGACCGGCCGACGGCCAACGCGGCGCTGACGCTGCTCGAAGTGGACGCGCATGGGTTCGACGAGATTGACCGCCGGCTGCTGTTGACGATTATGCAGAAGTATGACGGCGGGCCAGTGGGACTGGGCACGCTGGCCGCGACCCTGGCCGAGGAAGAAGACGCACTGGAAGAGGTGTACGAGCCGTTTTTGATTCAGATCGGTTTTCTGGATCGCACGCCGCGAGGGCGCGTGGCCACGCGGCTGGCGTACGAGCACTTCGGATTGGCGATGCCGGGACGGCAGCCGGGATTGTTTTGAGAGGAGCGGAGTCAGCGGAGTTAGCGGAGTCAGCGGAGTTAGCGGAGTCAGCGGAGTTAGCGGGGTTAGCGGAGTCAGCGGAGTTAGCGGAGTTAGCGGAATTAGCGGAGCTAGCCAGGTTGGCCGCGTTAGCGAGGTGAGCCGGGAAGCTTGCGCCGAAGATCGAATGGATCAACCGGCTCAGCGGCGTGCCACGCAAACCTTGGCAATTACAACATCGTTGTAGCTCCACCAGCACCGCTAACTCCGCTACTTTCGCTAACATTGCCAGCTCCGCTAACTCCGCTAACACTACTTAAGGAGAATGTCATGGCACTTACTGAATCTACGATGCTGGAACTGGGCACGACTGCGCCCGACTTTGCGTTGACCGATGTAGTTACCGGCAAGACCGTGCGCCGCGACGACTTCAAGGGCAAGAAAGGGCTGCTGGTGATGTTTATCTGCGCCCATTGCCCGTATGTGAAGCACATCGAGAGCACAATGGGGCCGCTGTTTGCCGAATATGTCTCGAAGCCGCTGGGCGTGGTGGCGATCAGCAGCAATGATGTGACCTCGCATCCGGCGGACAGCCCGGAGGGCCTGAAGCAGCAGGCCAAAGCGCACGGATTCACCTTTCCGTACCTATACGACGAGAGCCAGGATGTAGCTCACGCCTATATGGCTGCGTGCACGCCCGATTTCTTCCTGTTCGACGAAGATTTCAAGCTGGTGTATCGCGGGCAGTACGATTCCAGCCGTCCCGGCAACGGCATTGCGGTGACCGGCATCGATCTGCGGACGGCCATCGACCTGGTTCTTGACGGCAAGCCGGTGCCGAAGGACCAGCGGCCATCGATCGGCTGCAATATCAAATGGAAGGCATAACGGCGCAAGACACGCTCTCAGCCGGAGAGTGAGGATAAAGGCGATTCGCGGAACCATGGGACAGGCGGCCGCAAGCCGTGCAACACCATGCGCCGCCTTTCGTATCCTGCGGGCGCTGAAAACTTTGTCCGGCGCATCTTCATGTTGGCTTTAGATTCCCGTGCTATGGTTACCGCTGTCGCGGCAACAGCGGTGCGGACCGCTCCGCGCAATCCAATCCAGACAACGGAGTAAAGACGTGCGAATTATTCGATGCATGGTTTTTGCGGCTCTGTCCATGGCGCTCGCAGCCGGCTCTCTGGCCGCGCGCGCTCAGGCCAAGTGGGATGTGGTCAACACCTTCCAGATCGGCGGCGAGGGCGGCTGGGACTACGCGACGGTCGACGCCAAAAACAACCGGCTCTTTGTTACGCGCTCCACGCACACCCAGGCCATCGACCTCTCGACGGGCAAGGTGATCGGCGACATCCCCGGGCAGAAGCGGTCGCACGGGACGGCCCTGGTGCCCGCGCTGAACCGGGGCTTCATCACCGACGGCGGCGGGTCGGGCGAGATTACGGTTTTCGATATGACGACCTATGCCGTTCTTGGCCACATTCCGACCATGCCCGACTCCGATGGCATCATCTACGACCGTTCGGCCAATCTCGTGCTTGCCGTCTCCGGGGACGAGGGCAAGCTGATGACGTTCAACCCGGACATCGATCCCAAGAGCGGCAAGATCGATCCGCCCATCGACCTCGGCGGATCGCCGGAGTTCCTGGCCGCCGACCGCTCCGGCAAGGTTTACATCAACATTCCCGATAAAAACCTCGTGGACGTCGTGGACCTCAGTTCGCGCAAGGTGATTGCGCGCTGGCCGGTGGCGCCAGGCGGACATAACGTGGGCATGGCCATCGACCAGAAAGATCATCTGCTGTTTATCGGCTGCCGCGATCCTCAGAAGCTGATTGTGATGAGCACCGAGGACGGAAAGGTGGTTGCCGATCTGCCCATCGGCGCGGGCAACGACGCGGTCCGCTATCACGCCGGCCAGGCCTTTGCGAGCTGCCGCGACGGCCATCTGATCGTCGCCGGCCAGCAGGACGGCAAGTGGGTCGTCGAGCAGATCGTGAACACCGCGGACGGCGCGCGTACGATGGGGCTCGACGGTGCCAAGAACACGATCTACCTGCCCACGGCCGAAGCCGAGCCGCTGGCGCCCGGCCAGCACCGGCCGGAGATGAAGCCCGGGAGCTTCAAGATCGTCGTGGTGGCGAAGCAGTAGCCGTTACGGATTGCGCAGCGCCGCGGATTTCCTGCTCGATCCTTTCAGGCGGGATCGAGCAGGACCGCTTCACGCCGCCGCAGGGTCTCCTGGATCGCTTCCAGCCCCGACTCGAGCTGCCGCGTGTTCTCAAGGATCCACGTTCCGTCCCGCCCGCTCACCGTGGAGCGCAAGAGCTCACACTGGCCGACCAGGCGCTCGTCGAACTCGATGAGCTTTTCGAGAGTCGGCGCTTCCTGGCGGTAGCGCTGGGTCATGCGGTCGTTGGCGGGTACGGGCTGGTGCTGCAACACGGCCTCCAGGGCGCCGATGTCGCGCCCCAGCCGCTCGAGCTTTTGCGCGTTGGCAACCGCCTCGGCGTCCGGGAACGGCTTGATCCGCGTGGGCGGGGGGAGAAACCGGCGCCTGTAATCCAACTCAGCGTCGCCCACGCTGGCCATCGCTTCGCCCAGCAGCGACGAGGCCTTGCTGCGGACCAACTGATCGTCGGCCCGCAACTGGTTTTCCGCGCGGTAAAAGTTGTAGCCCCATCCGTAGAACAGGTTGATGGCGATCTGTTTCAGCGCACCGGCGTCGTAGAAACCATCCCCCATTATTTGCCTCCGGGCAGGCCGGCCTCGGCGCCCACGGAATAGAAGCCGGTCGCCGCGCCGCCCACGCTGAACGGAACGCCCGCCGCGGCGTTGGGCGCAGAGACCAGTCCCTTCTCGGCCATCTTCAGCGCCAGGTAGTAGCGCACGGCCTCGATCGGCGTCAGTCCCATGGCCTGCAGCGAGATCAGTTCCCGCATGCGCTCGTCCTTGGGAAGGATCAGGATCTTCAGGTCGTTCAGCGTGATGCCATAGGTCTTGAGGAACTCCGAAAGATGGGCCTTGACCAGCTCGCGCACCTCGTTGATGTGCTCGTTGATGTCCTCCATCTTGGTCACCTGCACGATCTGGTTGATCGACTGCTCGATGGCCGGCCCGGCGTAGTCGGCGACTTCCTTGGTGTCGATGATGTGCCCGTTAAAGGGCAGGTGCGTGATCAGCTGGAGCGCCGCTTCCTTGGTGTCCACGTGGATGTAGTAGTCCACCTGGTAGGCCATCTCGGCCATCTCTTCGCTGGTGGCCACGCCCTCGCTGCGCACCAGCAGCTTGGAGCGGTTCACGTAGATCACCTCGAAGACCCAGGGCGAGCTGCCCCCGAAGAATCCCTGGGCGATGGAGCCGAGCAGCGGTTTGTCGGGCGTTTGCAGCGCGTACTGGCCGGTTTCGTACACGTTCAAAACCGCGCCGCGCGACTTGAGAACGCAGAAGTGATTGCTTTCGACGGTGAGCAGCGAGCCGGAGACGATGCTTTCGTCCGCGATCTTGACAGCCAGGCTTCTGGTGCCGAGCATGTCTGTGCCGTCGCCCATGATCGACGTAATGACTTGCCTCGTAATTGCCATAGAGCGTCCCCCGTTTCGGATTTCGTGAGCCAACTTTGGAGATATTGATCTCGCGAATCAGCATACGCGAGTCGGGCGGCCGGCGTTCCAGACAAACTGTGAAGCTTGGATTAAAGCTCGGCCTGCTTTGCCCGCGCACCCCGCCAGTAGAGGGCCAGCCCGATCAGGATCGACACCGCCGTCACTGCAACGAGGGTGATCTCGAAGCCCATCTTGCTCTCGGCCTCGCCCGGCGGCACCAGCGAAACCAGGATCCCGATCAGCACCACCAGGAAGCCGAGTCCGCCGCAGATCCACACGCCCACCCTCCCGCCAGGCACAAGCACGGCGTGGGGATTCTCCCTGCGGTCCTTGCGCCCGGCAAGCTTGATGATGGCCGCGAACATGTAAAGGAAGGGAATGAAGTAAAGGATGATGGCCGCATCGACGAGAAACTGATAGGCGCCGCGCGTCGTCTCGTTGATCTGGCTCAAGAGCAGGATCGCCCCGGACAACACCGCCTGCACCAGGATCGAGATGTACGGCGTCTTCCACCTGGGGTGGATTTTGCCGAAGGCCCGCGGCAGATAGCGGTCGATGCCCACCACAAACGGCACGCGCGCAATGCCGGCCACGGTCGATCCCACGCCGCCGGCATTCCCGGCTGTCACCAGCACCGCAGCCAGAATGCCCAGGAAGCCGATTTTCAACGCTGCCGATCCCACCGCGATCGCTCCAAAGACACCGCTCTTCGGGTCGATCTGCCCGGAAGGCACGAGCGCCAGCACCGCGAAGGTCCCGGCAATGTACATCAGAGCGATCATGGCCCCCGCTCCGAAGACCGCCCGCGGCAGCGTCCGCCGCGGATCGCGCACTTCTTCGCTCATGGCCGACACCAGCTCGAGGCCCGTGAATGCGAACGCGATCTGCGACCAGAAGTTCACCGTGTTCCAGTCCCAGGTGGGCAGCATGTCGGCCAGGGTAAAGTGCGTCACCGATCCATGATGAAAACAGACCAGCGCCGCCACGGCGGCCAGGATCAGCAGCGGCACGTAGGTCCCCACGCCGCCCGCGTTCTGCAGCCACTTGCCGATGTTCAGGCCGACAATGTTCAGAGCCACGGCGGCCAGCAGCATCGCCAGCGAGACGATGAGCAGGAACGGCCGGTTATCGGCCAGCTCCGCGCCGCGGCCCGGAATGGCGTAGGCCGCCATCGAGGCGCTGGCCAGGAGCAGCCCCGGAAAGTAGAACACGGTGTAGAACCAGTACGTCCAGCCGGCCACGAAGCCGTGGAAGGGCCCAAAGGCCTCGCGCGCCCAGGCGTAGAGGCCGCCCTCTTCGGGGAACCGCGACGACAGCTCGTTGATGACCAGCGCGCCCGGCACAAAAAAGAAGACAGCGGCGATCAGCCACAGGCTGATGGACGAGGGGCCGTTGTGCCCCGCGGCGGCAATCCAGCGCGGGCCCAGCACCGTGGCGATGTTGAACAGCAGCACATCCCAGAAGCCCATCGTCTTGCGAAGCTGCGATTTGGAGTCGAGCGCGATCGGCACGGAACCGTCCCTCAGTCCGCCGCCCGGCGTGCGGCGATCTTGAACTCAGTATCTGGAAATCATAACCAATGACATCGGCCGCGGCGCAGGCGGTGCGCTCCAGGCAGGTCCTGCCTCATCCCGCGCCGGGAATCCGGCACACTGCGTAGCCGCGCTGCTGGTAGGGGCAGCTCATTCCGGCGGGTGGCGGCCCATGGATCACGGTCCAGGTCACCGGGTATTCACGCGCCAGTTGCTCAAATTGCGCGGCGGTAAAGTGGTTCAGCCCGTAGGTCGCGGTGCTCTCCCGCTGCCACTCCGGCGCCAGCCTCGGAAACATCGATGCCACGCCGCCGTCCTTGTTGTAATCCGCAAGCTCGGAGCGCTCGCTGATGGCGCGGAACCCGTGCGCGTCCACGCCCGGCTGTTTGAAGTAGCGCGAGTCCACCGCAAAGACGGCGTTCTCCGGCGTGTTCTGGCGAATCCACAGGAGGGTATTGACCCACGCGTTGGAACTGGTCTTCAGCCACGGCAGCTCGATGTGGGGGCTGTCGGGATAGGTGCTCGACATGGCCCGGAACATTAACCCGGCGAGCGGCAGCACCAGCAACGGAATCGTCCACCGTCTTCCCCTGGCCGCGTACTCGCCAAAGACGCCCGCCAGGTAAAGCACGAAGACCAGGGTGATGAGGTGAAAGCTGCGCAGCGGCTGCAGCCGCGCGAACATATCCGTCTGGTGCGACCAGGAGAGGGCGAAGGCCGCCACGATCGACAGCAGCCCGAAGGGAATGAGCGCCAGGCTCAGCCGCCGGAAGACCGCGGTGGTGCCGCGCAGGTTCCCGCGCCAGAACCATACCAGAAAGGCAAGCGGCGCCAGCATCCCCAGCCAGTCGTACCAGGTCCACGTGGAAAGGAAGAAGTAAGGGCGCGTGTAGAGGGCGTCGCGGTAGGCGCCGTGCGCCGGCCCCAAAGTGAAATCCCCTGGCAGCGCTGCCACCCCCGCCAGCACGGGCACCCGCTCCCGCATGCGTGTCCCCAACTTCTCCGTCGCCCACAGCGAGACCAGCAACAACACCAGGAACAGCGTCATCTGGGTATGAATTAGAGCCGCAATCAGCGTGACCGCGCCGGCCCAGGCATAGCGGCGTTCCAGAAACAGGACCAGCGCCAGCAGCAGCAGCGGTGTCGAAAACGACCGCGCCGTGAGGTATGGGTCCATCAGCAGCAGGCCGGTGTTGGTGGCCGGCATGGTGAGCACGGCCGTCATGGTCAAAACCGCGCACCAGCGCGCCCGCGGCGTCTCAAAGCTAATCCGCGCCAGCATCCAGCAGAAGGCGAGGTAGGCGAAGAGCGTCAGGACGTACCAGAGCGAGATGGTCGCGTCCACGGACAGGCGGGTCAACTGCGCCGACCAGGCCAGGAGATGGCTGAACAGCGACAGCCGCTCGTGGGAAAGAAAGAACTGACCGCCGAAGGGATAAAGGCCGGGATGCAGCAGCTTCCTGGCGCCGGGGATGTAGATCTCGGCGTCTTCTACACCCTGGTGATAGCCATGAATGACAATCGCCGCCGCGGTCAGCAGCGCCAGCCGAAGGAACGGCGTGCGCCCTGCGGGGGTTGTTGTGCCTGGGCCTGCACCAATCGCCGGTTCACCGGCGCCGCTTCGTGGGTTCGTATTCAGGAAACTTCGCAGAAACACTTCTCAAGAAGGCGCGCAGCCGGAAACCATCGCCGCACCGTCGCCCTGTTTTCCGGCTGTAGGATAGCCAGCTATCAGTATATGCCGCGGCGACTCTGCGGCCGGGCGCATCGAAGATTGAGCCGGCGCCGCTTTTGCGTCCGTGCCAGGCCGCGCGAAGGATTCGACGCCTTTTAAGAGTGAGCTCGCCGGGCTCGGGCAGGCCGTTTCGATGACCCGGCGCGCGCCCTGAGAGAACGATCCAGACTGCTGCCGGCAGCCTTCCGGCGGCTTCTTCCACGGTCCGCAGGTTACTGCGACGGCTGTATGTTGTAGAGGAAGAGAGCCCGCAGCTCCAGATACGGCCCGTGGAAGTTGCTGGGCAGCGGCGGATAGCTCGAACCCGTAATCGCGCCCCACGCCGCGCGGTCGAGGGCCACGTCGCCCGATGAGCCCTCAAGAACCATACTGCCGTCCATCACGCGCCCGTTGGGCAGCACCTTGAACCGGATCTGCACCTGGCCGGTCTTACTGATCGGCGGGTTCACCTCGTCGGGAATCAGCGGGTCCCAGGTGTGCTCCGTATCGTAGTACCACGCCTGCAGCCAGTAGCTGAAGTCCACTCCCTGGGTGTTCGACAGAATCTGCACTCCGCCGGCGCCGGCGCCGGGGTGCCTGGGCAGCCCGCCCTGCACCGGGACTGTCTCGCCGCCCTGTCCGCGGCTTCGCGCGGCATTCCGCATCTCCTGCTGCAACTGGTCCACGGGATTCAGCGAGCCCATGGCGAAGTTGGGCCGGGGAACCGCCGCCGGCCGGGGCGCAGGAACCTCCGCTTTGGGATTCGGCGGCAACGGCTGGGTGGGCTGCTGCTTCACCTCCGGCGCCTTCTCCACGGGCTGCGGGGGCGGGGGCGCCGGTTCCGGTTCCGGCTTGACCTCCGGCGGATGATTCAGAGCCTCCAGCGTCTTTTTGTCGACCGGCGGCAGCGGCTTGATCCTGACCTTGGGCCGCGGCGTGTTCTGCAGGCTCGGCGGCAGGTTCAGGTAGGTCAGGTCTTTCTTCTTGAGCGCATCGAAGGGGTCGATCACGCGCGGCTGCTTGAACACGTAGATGGGAATCCAGGTGATCGCCGAGAGCAGCAGGATGTGAAACAGGACGGCCCACAAAACGCCCTCGCGCAGCCGCGACCAGCGCCGCTCGTCTTCGAGGTCGCTGATCATCTGCAGCAGTTCGTGGGTGTCGTAGTCGACCCAGCGGGAACCGCTTCTCGCGGGAGCCGCTTCCGGCGCGCGCGGCTCCGGCTCGGGGCCAGCTGCTTCCCGGCTGGTCTCCGCTAGCCTCCCGGGCTCGTTCACATTGGCTGGCGCTTCGCTGGTGGGCATTCTGTGCCGGGGAGCCTCTCCGGTGGCGCACTGCCGGCCCGGCCCCGCTTCAAGTCCTTTCTGTCTATTGTCTCACCCCGTTCGAGGAGGTTCCAGACCCAATTCGCCCGTCAAGCCGGTAATCCTGCGAATCGGGGCTGGCGGCGCACACTGCCGCCTCAGCTTCCCCCGTACAATGGTTCTTTGTCAATGGACGGCCAAAACGCCGGAATGGGAGACAGGATTGAAGCACTTTTTTGCCCGGATCGCGGCCCAGTGGAAGTATGTCCTCCTGCCGGCCCTCATCAAGCTCGGTTTTTTGGGCGCGGCGGTCCTGGGATTGTTCGATTCGGCGGCCATTCCCGTCCCCATCGACGCCGTGATCGCTCTTTACGTATGGAGCGACAGACGCCACTTCTGGGTCTACCCGCTGCTGGCGGCCGCGGGCTCGGCGATCGGCGGCCTGGTTCCTTACTGGATCGGCCGCGCCGGCGGTGAGCTGTTCCTGCTGAAGCGCATCAACCGCGAGCGCTTCGACGGTTTGCGCAACCGCTTCGAGAACCAGGAGTTCGCGGCGGTCCTGATCCCTTCGATGATGCCGCCGCCGACGCCGTGGAAGATGTTTGTCTTTGCCGCCGGCGTCTTCGAGATGCGGGTGCCGCTATTTCTGGTCGCCGTCCTCGCCGGCCGCGCCATCCGCTGGATGGCACTGGCCCTGCTTGTGCTCAAGCTTGGCCCCGGCGCGGTTGACCTGGTGGCCCACCACGCGCTTCTGGTGGTCATTGTTTTCGCGGGTCTGGTCACCGCCGGGATCCTGTGGTGGTGGATTCGGATGAGACGCGCCGCCACGAAGCCGAAGGACGCGTGACCCCTGGCCGGCTACTTCTGCGCCAGCGCCTGCTGCGCGCCCGCGTCGCTGAACCGCCGCAAAAGCACCGGCAGCCCAAACGCCAGTCCCGCCACAATTGCGGTCGAGACCAGGTCGTTGCGATAGAAGGGAATCGCGGCGACATAGCAGCCCTCGAGCCCCGCCAGCGTCTGCGGATACATCGCGCTCCCCGCCCAGACCGCATAGTTGGTCAGCAGGAAGAACGAGGTCGGCCCCAGCACCACCCCGGCGCCCACACGCAGAAACGTAGTCCTGCTGTGTAGGAGTACAAAACCCAGCGCCATCATTCCCAGATACCATCCCCACTGGACCACGTAGCCAGCCGGGTGAAAGGCGTAGCGATAGACGAAGACGGTCAGGAAGTAGTCGGTCGCCATCAGGGCGGCCAGGGGCACAATCATCTCCCGCAGCGGCCGACGTGCCCCAAAGTAGAGCAGAGCGCCGCCCTCGGCGGTAAAGTTCCACCAGCCCGCGTGAGGCACAACGCGGGTCAGAATGGCGACAACGATCAGCAGATAAGCGAGCATACGGGACCTCAATCTTCTGAAACCGTGCAATCAAACGTGAAAATGCTGTGCGGCAAGAGCGGCCGGGACCCCTCCGGCGAGAAAAGCGAAACTCCCTCTATTGTCAGGGCCGTTGTACACCCGGTCAACCGTGGTTTGACCAGCCGAACAAAGTTTTCCATGCGCGGCAAATCCGCTCACCGCTGCACCCGACCGCCCATCACCTCGCCGCCGTCCTCGCGGCCATCCACAATGTAGACCCAGCCGCTCAACGGCGCTCGGCCCGATTCGCTTCGGCCGGCCAGGAAGGAATAGTCAAAGCGCAGGTCGGTGAACTCGACCGTTGTCCAGGTTCGGCCCTTGGGCAGGCTGGGCGGGTCGAGGCCGGCGATCGGCTCCTGGCCCAGATCGCGCACCACGGCCCACCTGCCCCAGTCGAGATAGACTCTGCCGAGAAAAGTCCGTTTGGCCGCTTCGACGGCCTGGGTCACCGAGGGTTTGTACATCACGTCGTGCATAGGGTCGCTCTCCACCGACCCGCTCCACGTATTTACCTCGGCCGTCTGGTAGAACCCGGCGGTCTCGAAGATTACGTGCCAGTGAAACGGGTTCAGGGGATAGGGCTCAGCGGCAGTGCGCAGGATAGGCGCCGCAACCACGCCCGCATTTTCGGCAAGGTCGATGGCCCGTGCCTGCTCCCACCAGCGCAGGCAGCCCAGTGTGGCCATGCCGGTCAAGGCGAGGATGGCCCAGCCGCGGCCCCGGAACGGCTTCTTGCGCGCGCCGATCTCGCGGTCCGTCAGTCCCAGCAGCCAGGGCATAAACAGCGCCAGAAACAACAGCGCCCAGATCAGCGGCTCGGCAATGAACATGAAGCTGCCCGCGTACCAGCGCGCATTGAAAGGGAAAAAGGGCCGCACGCCGTAGTTGTTGGTCCAGTCAAGCAGAATGTGGCTGAGCGCCGCGATCAGCGCGGTCAGGTAGAGCCATCCCCACCGCACCGGCTGCGGCGGCGGCGCCGAGGGCGCTTTTACCTTTTGGACTGGATCCCTGCTGCTGCGATCGCGCCGCGCCGTGCGCCATCGGTGCAGCAGCCACACCGCGCCCACCACAACGCCGGCTACAACGGGAGCACCGAGGAAAGTGTGGGTAATGCCGCGATGGTGCTTCAGCTCCTCTACCGGTCCGGCCAAGCCCCACAGAACATCGACGTCGGCAGCCTCGGCGGCCAACACAGCAACCAGCGTTGCGTAGGCCGACTTCCGGTTCAGCCCGGCGCGGCCAATGCACGCGCCGGTAAGAAAGTGGGTGACGGGTTCCATCAGGGGGCGTCCTGTTCAGGATCATACCGCGCGCCCTTTGCCGGTTCGCTTCCGCCCTTTACCCCCAGTCCGGGAACACCGGCTGAATCGTACACCTAAAATTGAAGAATTGAAGTTCACAAACCGGTGCGCGGGAGGACAGAAGAGTGAGAGATGCGGGCTGCAACAAACACGGAATGAAATATCGCGGCACGGGAGTGCGCTTATGGATTGCTTCCTGTCTTATCGCCCTGACGGTCTCCGCCGCCGGAGCCCAGTCCGCCGGCACGACATTCGGCCCTTCGAACCCCTTCTACGCGCCCAGCACGCTGCCGTTTCACGCTCCGCCCTTCAATGAGATCAAAGACAGCGACTACCAGCCTGCGATTGACGCCGGCATGGCGCGGCAGCTCAAGCACGTGGAGACGATCGCCGATAACCCGGCGCGGCCCACATTTGAAAACACGCTCGTGGCTCTCGAAGAGTCCGGCCAGTTGCTTGACCGCGTGATGCAGGTCTTCAACTGCGTCACCGGCGCCAACATCGACCCCGCGCTCCAGAAGGTGCAGGCCTACGAAGCGCCCCGCCTGGCCGCAACCCAGGACGCAATCTACCTGAACGCGAAGCTCTTCGCACGCATCAAGGCCGTCTACGACGAGCGCGCGTCGCTTCACCTCGATCCCGAGTCGGAGCGCCTGCTCGATTACGACTACACAGAGTTCATTCGCAACGGCGCCAACCTCTCCGATGCGGACAAGGCGCAACTGAAGAAGCTCGACGAGGAAGACTCGAGGCTCGAAAACGCGTTTCTTGAGAAGCTGCTCGCGGCCACCAAGGCCGGCGCGTACGCAACCACCGACCCCCAGGCCCTGGCCGGCCTGAGCCCGGCGCAGATGGCCGCGGCGGCCCAGGACGCCCAGGCGCGCCACATGAAGGGTTGGCTGATCCCGCTGCAGAACACGACGCAGCAGCCTGACCTGACCTTCCTCACCGACCGCGCCACACGCCAGGCGATCTTCGAGAACTCCTGGAACCGCGCCGAACGCGGCGATGCCAACGATACGCGCTCGACCATCGCGCGCCTCGCCCAGGTGCGCGCGCAAAAGGCGGCGCTTCTCGGATTCCCGAACTACGCCGCCTGGGTGCTGACCGACCAGATGGCCAAAACGCCCGAGGCGGCCATTCATTTTGTGGACGAGCTTGTCCCCGCTGCCACGGCCAAGGCTGCCACCGAAGCAGCCGAGCTGCAGGCCGCCATCGACGCCGCGCATGGAGGCTTCAAACTGGAGCCGTGGGACTGGGAGTTCTACGCCGAAAAGGTGCGCAAGGAGAAGTACGACTTTGACGAGAACCAGGTGAAGCAGTACTTCGAGCTCAACAACGTGCTCGAAAAGGGCGTCTTCTACGCGGCCAACAAGCTCTACGGCATCACCTTCAAGGAGCTGCATGACATCCCCGTCTACCAGCCCGACGTGCGCGTCTTCGAGGTCTTCGACGCCGACGGCAAGCCGCTGGCGCTGTTCTACTGCGACTACTTCAAGCGCGACAACAAGCAGGGCGGCGCCTGGATGGACTCGCTCGTCACCGAGTCAAGGCTCTTGCACCGGCTCCCGGTCGTCTACAACGTCGCCAACTTTGCCAAACCTGCACCGGGCCAGCCCGCGCTGCTCAACTTCGACGACGTAACCACCATGTTCCACGAGTTCGGGCATGCCCTGAACGCCATGTTCGCCAACACTGAGTACCCCAGCCTCTCCGGCACGCAGACCCCGCGCGACTTCGTGGAGTTCCCTTCGCAGTTCAACGAGCACTGGGCCAGCTACCCCGAGGTCTTCGACCACTACGCCCGCAACTGGAAGACCGGCGCGCCCATGCCCGCCGAGCTTGCGGCCAAGCTGCGGAAGGCGGCCAACTTCAACCAGGGCTACGCGCTCACCGAGCTGCTGGCCGCGGCCGCGCTCGACCTGCAATGGCACACGCTGCCGGCCAGCGCGCCGCTCCAGAACCCCGACCTCTTCGAGAACCAAGCGCTGGCAAAGAAGCACCTCCTGATTCCCTACGTTCCCACGCGCTACCGCTCCAGCTACTTCCTGCACATCTGGGCCAACGGCTACGCGGCCGGCTATTACGCCTACCTATGGACCGAGATGCTCGACGACGACGCCTATCAATGGTTCCTCGATCATGGCGGGCTCACGCGCGCCAACGGCGACCGCTTCCGCCAGATGATCCTTTCGCGCGGCAACACCGAAGACGTCGCGAAGATGTACCGGGCCTGGCTGGGCGCCGAGCCCAGCATCGGGCCCATGCTCAAGTTCCGCGGGCTCACGGAGACCGGCGGCTCGAAGTAGGGCCGCCGGACACCCTCAAGCCATTCGGGGCGGGTGCGCATCCATATAATCCAGAGCTATGACCGAGCCAGTGGCGCACAAGATCGCAAAACTGCGGGACCAGATCCGCCATCATGAGCACCTGTATTACGTCCTGGACGCGCCCGTCATCAGCGACGCTGAGTACGACGCGCTGATGAACGAGCTCAAGCGCCTGGAGCGCGAGCATCCGGATATGGTCACGCCGGACTCGCCCACCCAGCGCGTAGGCGGCAAACCGGCCGAGGGCTTCAGGAAAGCACAGCACTCGCGTCCCATGCTCTCGCTCGACAACGCTTACTCCGCTGAGGAGCTGGCTGACTGGGACCGGCGGGTGCACGAGCTGGCAGGCGACCTGCCCGTCGAATACACGGCCGAGCTCAAGCTCGACGGACTAAGCGTAGCGTTGCGTTATGAGCCCGCTCCCGATGGCGGCGCACGCCTCGTTATGGGCCTCACGCGTGGCGACGGCCAGACCGGCGAGGACGTCACCTCGAACATCCGCACCATCCGCAGCGTTCCTCTCTCCATTGGCGCCGCCCAACTGCGAAAGGCCGGTCTTCCGCAGGGATTCGAGGTGCGCGGCGAGGCGATCCTTCCGCAGGCCGCGTTTGAGGCGGCCAACAGGGAACGCGAGGCGCAGGGACTGGAGCCGGCGGTGAATCCGCGCAACTTTGCCGCCGGAACTTTGCGCACGCTCGAGCCTTCGATCGTGGCCTCGCGCAGGCTGGTCCTCTTTGCCTACTTCCTGCTCGTCGAAGGCGAGTACCTGGCCGCTGGACAGACGGCGACCCTCGACGCGCTCACCGCGCTCGGCTTCCGCGTCAACCCCCACCGCGGCCGCGTGCATTCGGTCGAGCAGATGCTCAAGTTCATCGAGCAGGCCGAAAGCCAGCGCGCCACGCTCGGCTACGAGATCGACGGCGTCGTCTTCAAAGTGGACGCGCACGCCACCCAGCAGCGCCTTGGCTACACCGGGCGCGCCCCGCGCTGGGCCATCGCCTACAAGTTCACCGCCAAAGGCGGCATCACCCAGCTCAACGACATCCTCATCAGCGTGGGCCGCACCGGCAAACTCACGCCTACCGCCGCGCTCACGCCCGTATTCATCGGCGGCACTACCGTCAGCCGGGCTACGCTCCACAACGCCGACTTCATCGAACGCATGGGCCTGATGATCGGCGACTGGGTGAAGGTGGAGCGGGGCGGCGACGTCATTCCCAAAGTCGCCGAGGTCGTCGAGGATGCCGAGCATCCGCGCGGGAGCCGCAAATTCACCTACCCCACCGACTGCCCTGAGTGCGGCAACCCGGTGGTGCGCGAGGAAGGCGAAGTCGATTACCGCTGTGTGAACGCCGACTGTCCCGCCAAGCTGCGGGAAAGCCTGCTCCACTTTGGTGCGCGCGGCGTGATGAACATCGAGGGGCTGGGCGAAGCAGCCGTGCAGCAACTGCTTGACCGCGGCCTCGTCCACAGCGTTGCCGACCTGTACTCGCTTACCGAAGAACAGGTGGTGGGCCTGGAGCGGTTTGCTGAAAAGTCGGCGCGCACGCTCCTCAGCGAGATTGAAGGTTCGAAGAAGGCCGGCCTGGCGCGCGTGCTCATGGGGCTCGGCATTCGCTTCGTGGGCGAGCGCACCGCCGAGCTTCTGGCCCAGGAGTTCGGCTCCATCGATGCGCTCATGAACGCCAGCGCCGAAGAGCTGGAGCGCGTCGAAGAGGTCGGCCCGCGCGTCTCCGAGGCCATCGTCGAGTTCTTTACGCGCCCCGCCAACCGCACCCTGGTGGAGCGGTTCAAAGAGGCGGGCGTGGACATGACCGCCGAAAAGAAGCAGCGTTCTGCAAAGCTGGCTGGACTCACCTTCGTGCTCACTGGGAGTTTGCCCACGCTCACGCGGGACGAGGCCAAGGCGAAGATCGAAGCGGCCGGCGGAAAAACGGCTGGCTCGGTGAGCAAGAAGACCAGTTATGTGGTGGCCGGCGAGGAGGCCGGTTCCAAGCTCGACAAAGCGCGTGAACTCAAGGTTCCGGTGATCGACGAGGCCGGCCTGCTGGCGCTGCTTGATACGCCGTCGAAATCAGATTGACGGACCGCGGCGCGCGGGGCTGTGCGGCCGCTTCATCTCGGCGGAAGGCGAGGGCGTGCGGACCATCAGGAACGATAGCGCGAAGAGCGCGATGAGCAGATCCACCCACATGATGGCCCTCCTCTAGTGGGTGCCGGAACGCCGGCGGCCGATCTCGGGGTGATGGGCTGCGGCGCGCGACTCCCGCTCGCGTTCGCGCTCCCAGGCCTCGGCCCGCCAGGCCCGCGAGGCATAACGCGGCAGTTCAACCGGCGGCGGCGCGGAACGTTCGGGCGTCTGGCTGGCGGCGATCGCCACAATCCCGGATTGCACTCCCGGCCGAGCCTGCGGCGAAGGCGGCGTGACCAGCCGGGCCGACGACTCGAACTCCTCGAAGACTGCGTTCGCGGTCAGGCTGGTGTCCGTCGCGTGCGGCTCTGGCGACGAATCCCCGTTGGCCGCCGCCTGGATGCGCGCCTCAACCGAGCGCGCCATAAAGTCATCCACCAGCTTGTGCAGGCATATCTGCCCGCACAGGTGCTTGGTGCCGGGACGCAGCCGGTTCCGCGTGCTCCATCCGCTCACGCGCAGTTCGCCTGCCTGCTCATAGGCCACAAACCAGTGATTGGTCTGCTTCTTTTCCGAGGCGCAGATATCGCACGTTATCGCTTGCCGGATCACCGCACTCTCCCACTCCGCAAAGCCCTGCTGCGGTCTCGCCGACTCCTGGGTCTCGCCTCTGTCCGGGTCCGCGGAACGAGCACCACGCGCCGGGTCCGTGAGCCAACTGCCGGGACGATCTTGGGAATCGCCTTCCTCTATTTCATCGGATGCTGGGCGGAATCGGTGAGTTCTAAGGTGAGATTCTTTCAATGCGTCTCAGTTCAGCACAAATCGGGGATACATCGTCCTGAAATGAAACTCAGAACGATCGAGCGCAGGACCGCCCCCGCGCCGCGCTCGATCCGCGGTCAATGAGAACCTTGGAGAACCTGGCTCTGCAGTTACTTCGAAGCCCCGGGTGGACTCGGGTTCAGCTCCATGCCGGGATGAGTCGGCGCGAAGTAGCCGGCCTTGGTGCGCGCGATATAGCGCCGGTCGGTGCAGTACAGGTAGATCGAGTGGAAGGAGCCGTCGTATTTGAAGTCGGCCGGTGTGTAGGTCAATGCGTACTGGCTGCGCAGCTCCTCTTCGATGCCGCGAAAGCTCTGGGACATCTCTTCGACGGAAGGCGGGAAGAAGACCCGGCCACCCGTCTGCTCGGCGACCTGGCTCATGACCTTGTCGCCGGGGCCGCGGCTGGGCGTCCAGTTGGTGCTGATGGAGTAGACGATGGTTTCGGCGCGCTGGCACTCCTTGATCGCGTCGCTCTCGTAAGCGCGGCTCTGGTTGTCAACGCCGTCCGAGATCAGGATGATGGCCTTGCGCACCGGCTCCTGAAACCGGGCAGTGCCGAGCATGTCATCGCGGCACGCAGTGTAAAGCGCGTCGTAGAGCGCCGTGCCGCCACCGGGGCTCAGGGCATCGACCCCCTGCTCGAGGCCGTCGATATCGTTGGTCCAGGTCTGGGTCACGTTGGGAGTCACATCGAATCCCATCACGAACGCCCGGTCGCTTTTGGGCTTCAGGATGTCGAGCAGAAACGCAATCGCGGCCTGCTGCTCGAACTGGAACCGCTGCCGGATCGAGGTGCTGGTGTCGATCAACAGACCTACGCGCAGCGGCAGATTGATCTGCTGGTGAAACGAATCGATGCGGGCCGGCGCGCGCTGGTTGTCGAGCAGCGCAAAGTCGCTTTGCTTCAGGTTGGAGATGTAACGGCCGCGCCGGTCGGTGACGGTGAAGATGAGATCCACCTCGTTGACACCCAGGTTGATCGTGGGGGTGTTTACATCGGTCGGCGCTTCGCCCGGGGGCGCGGCCTGCTGCGTGGGCTGGGGTTGCGCCGGCTTGGCGTTTGCAGCCTGTTGCGCGTTGAGCCCGGCCGCTCCAATCGCAGCCGCCAGGACGAGGCCAAATAGGTTACGGATCATCTCTCCCTCATTTTAGCAATCGCCCTCGGTCCTTCACGCAGAAGGGCTTTTTCAGACTAGCCACCTGTGGTATCTCTTTGCCGGCCCTCGAGCCGATCGAGAAAATCTTCCAGTTCGCAAGGCAGGGGCGCCTCAAGTTCCATCGCTCTTCCGGTAACCGGATGTGTAAAGGCGAGGCGCGCGGCGTGGAGAAAGTTACGCTCCAGCCTTAGCTTTTCCGGCTGCGTCCCCTTCGCAGCCGGCTGTTCGGTCAGTTGTCCCGCGGCCCCGTAGAGCGTATCGCCGACAACCGGGTGTCCGATCGACGCCATGTGCACGCGAATCTGGTGGGTGCGGCCTGTCTCGATCCGTACGCGCAGCAGAGTGAATTTGCCGAAGCGTGTATCGAGCCGCCGGGTGACCTCAAAGTGGCTGACGGCGGAGCGGGCGTTTTCGCTCGGCCGCGCCGTCATGCGCGTGCGCCGCACCGGGTCGCGGCTCACGCCCGCGCTGATGGTCCCCTGGTCGCGCGCGACGGCTCCGTGGACCAGCGCGACGTAGGTTTTCCGGATGCGCCGGCCAGCGAACATCGCGCCCAGCGCCGCATGCGCACGGTCGTTCTTCGCTACCACGATCAGCCCGCTCGTTTCCTTGTCCAGCCGATGCACGATGCCCGGCCGCAGTTCGCCGCCCGTCGAGGAGAGCTGTTTGAAGCGATAGAGCAGTGCGTTCACCAGCGTTCCACGGCTGCGTGCGTCGTCGCTCGCGCCGGAGCCTGCGTGGACCATCATTCCGGCCGGCTTGTCGATCACGGCCAGATCGCCGTCTTCGTACACCACGTCGAGCGGAATCGCTTCGGGCGCGGCCTTCAGTGGCGCGGGATGCGGGTCGCCCGTGACCGCGATCTGCTCGCCTCCGCACAGCCGCAGCGAGGCCTTCCCGCGCGCACCGTCCACCGTAACACCGCCCTGCTCGATCAGCAGCTGGACGCGCGCGCGGCTTACGGTTTCAAGCCGATGCACGAGGAACTGGTCGAGCCGCTGCCCGGCCGCCTCGGCTGCAACTTCGAAGGTCCGCGCGGCGGAACTGCCGGCCGGCTCAACCATGGCTGGCTTCGCGGTCTGCCGGTGCGTCTTCGGCGCGCACGGCGGTTTCACGCGGCTGCGCCGCGACTCGCTCGCGCAGCAGCAGCGCTCCGGCAAGCAGCAGCGCCACCGAGGCGATCTGCGGGCCGTCGAGCGCGCCGCCCAGCACCGAACCACGGCCCACGTGGTCACGCCACAGCTCGGTGACATACACAACCACGCCCACTCCCATCAAGCCCAATCCGGCCACATCGCCCTGTTGGCGCCGCCGCGGCAGCCACAGCAGCAGAACCACAAAGAGGGCAAGAAAGCCGATGGCGGCGTAGGCCTGCACCGGCTGCAGAGGATAGCCCAGCGGCGCACCGCCCCAGACCGCGGCCAGCGGATTGGTGTATGTGACCGCCCAGGGAAGGCCCTTGCCGGCATCGACGCCGAAACCCGAGCCGGCCAGCAGCGCGCCCCATTGCTCCATCGCCAGCCCGAAGGCCACGGGAGCGGCCAATACATCCGCGACCGAGAGGATAGGCATTTGCCTTGCGCGTGCGTACAGGGCCCCGCATCCGAATCCGGCGAGCGCGCCTACCGCGCCCACCAGCGGATGATGAATCATGCCCAGCCCGAGGATCCATGACGGATGGCGCACCACATCTTTCCAGTTCGCAATCACGAGCAGAAGCCGCGCGGCCACCAGCGCGGCAAAGAGCGCGAGGACGCAGAGATTCCAGATAGACGCGGGGCTCAGGCGTGCGATGCGCGCGGTGCGCTGAGCCAGCAGGAGAGCGAACACGACGCCCAGCGCCGCCATCGCGCCATAGGCGGGAATCAGAGCAGATCCGATGCGGAAGAGGATCGGGTACACCTAGTTCAGCATACGGTATTCGAGGAGTGCGCGCAGGCGCGCGGGTTCAAAGGAAGGTAGAATCCGGCCCACGGGGCCGTGAGCAATGCGCTGGTGAACCCGTCCTAAGACGGTGGAGCTCTCCGCGGTTCATTAGGCATTCCGGACTGGCGGACACGGCACACAGAACCGATTTGTCGAGTCGAGCCCCTGTTCAATGAATGTAGGTTCAACCAGCGTTGACCACCCACCTGCTTTGCAGGCCGGTTTCTATTGCGGATAGTAGGGGTACTGGCCGGAAATTACAAGTCTTGTGCAAGGTAGGCGTGGTGTGCTAGCGTCCTGCTCCCCCTTTTGGGGGATGGCGGCCCCGATCTGGGAATGTCTGCTTACGAAGCGGCCTTTTGCTCCTCGCCCAGCACCTCATCGAGGAGCCCGCGCAGGTTGGCCGCGCGCTCGTGTCCCTGGCGCACGTCGGCGGCGCCGGTCAGTGAAAGCTCGTCGGCAAGATTCAGCGCCGCCAGCACGGCCACGCGCAACGAGTCCACGGTGCGCCCCTGTGCCGCTACCGCGCGCATCTTTGCGTCCACGCGCGCCGCAAGCTCGCGGATATGGCCGGGATCCTGACCGTAGAGGTGATAGACCTGATCGTAGATCTCTACGGTCACGTACTCCATCGCCCTTCCGTCCTGCTGCTCAACCATGCGTCTCCTCAAAGCTCCAGCGCATCGAGCTGCGCCAGCAGCCTCTCCACGCGCTGCCGCACGTGATCTCGCTCCGCGCGCAGCGTGGTCACTTCCTTCTCCGACTGCTCCGCATGGGCGGTTTGCTCGTGCAGCTCGCTCTCGAATCGAGCCGCGCGCGCCTCGGCTTCCGCGCGCGCCTGCCGCTCTTTCTTCACCAGCTCTACGGCGCGCAGAACCCGTTCTTCGAGCGCGGCGAAATCATCAACGCTCAATGCCAGCGCGGTTGCGTTCGCGGCATGATCCTGTCCCGGTTCGGGTTGCGTTTCCACCGCCGTTTCCGGCTCCCAGAATGACTGCGACATGAGTTGACCTCTCTATTTATCCATCTTGTCGAGTCAGTATAGCGCCGTTCTCTGTGGCTTTCGCGGCTAGGTACGCAGCCGCGCACCAGCTTTGCCAACGGCCTCCACAACGCGTGCCTGAAATGCCTGGAGTTCCTCTTCGCGCAGGGTGCGATCCGGGGCCTGGAAGGTCGCGCCCAGCAGCAGCGAGTACTCCCGTTCGCCCAGCCGTACATCGTGGAAGACCTCGCGGACCCGCCAGTCGACCAGCTCCGGAATCTCGAGCCGGGCGAGCGCGTGGTCGATCGTCTCCCACGTCATGCTCCGATCGAGGATCAGCGAGAAGTCCCGCCGCACCGGCTGGAACCGCGACAGCTCGCGCGCGACAGGCTTGCGCAGCGGCAGCCTGTAGAGCCGACCCAGATCAATCTCGCCGACGAGCACGGCATCCTTGAGTTTGCGCGCCGCGGCCTCGCCCGGATGCAACTGCCCGAACCAACCCACGGTGACCCCCTCCGCCACCACGCGTGCCGCGCGGTACGGGTGCAGCCATGCGGGCGTAATTTTCGCCTCAGGCGGAAAACGGTCAAAGTAAACCGAGCGCATCTGGAAGCGCTCCAGCAACTGCTCAACAACCCCCTTGATATCGTGAAAATCAATCGCACGCGCGGGGTGCAGCGGGCTCTGCTCGGGCAGAGTGCCGGCCGCCCCAAACGCAAGGGCTGGCCGCTCGTCCACCTTCTCCGTTGTGCCGCTGAAGACTGTCCCCAGCTCAAACAGCCGCACATCGCTCACATCGCGGTGCAGATTGCCGGCGATCATCGCCAGCATTCCCGGCACCAGCGACGGCCGCAACATTCCCGATTCTTCGCTCAGCGGGTTGCCCACCGGAACCGCGAGTCCCGGCTGCGGAGCGGTGAGGGCCGCATCGGCTGCCGAGCAGAATGTACTGGAAATTGCTTCGTGGAATCCCACGGCCAGCAACGCAGCGCGAACCGTCGCCTCGCTTGCCGCCCACGGCAGCGCCCGCACGCCCTCGCCGAAAGCCGGCAGCGTATTGGCGAACCGGTTGTACCCATAAACCCGCGCGATCTCTTCGATCAGGTCGATCTCACGTTCCAGATCGAGCCGCCAGCTCGGCAGAGTAACAAGCCACTCCGCATCTACCGGGTGGTGACCCGCTGACTCGCTAACTTGCTGACTTGCCAACTCGCAACCGAGTCCCGACAGCACCGCTTGGACCGTAGCCGCGGTGATACCTTCCTCGTCTACAGTTGCACCGAGAATGCGCTGTACTTCGCCAAGCGCGAGGGTGACAGGCTTGCGGCGTGCGGTGCGCTCTTCGATAGCAGTCACACGCGCGTCGGCGAGTTCGCCCTCGATCCAGCCGCCGGCGGCCAGAAGGATGCGGCTCACCAGCGCCGAGGCCGTGGGCGCGGCGTTGAAATCGGCCCCGCGCTCAAAGCGATGGCTGGCGTCCGTGTGCAGTCCGTGCCGGCGCGCGGTGCGGCGCACGGTCATCTGATCGAACCAGGCCGCTTCCACGAGGACATTCTTTGTCTCCGGCGTGATCATTGAATCCCAGCCGCCCATCACCCCGGCCAGAGCCAACGGCCTGGCATGATCGGCCACGACAAGGTCTTCCGGGTCGAGCGCGCGATCGATACCATCCAGCGTCTTCAGCCGCTCGCCCTTGCGCGCCCGCCGCACCACGATCCCGCCCTCGATCTTGTCCAGATCGAAGGCGTGCGTGGGATGGCCCATCGCCAGCCACGCAAAGTTGGTGGCGTCCACGGCGTTCGAGATCATCTTCTGCTCGAGCAGCCCGAAATACGTCGCAATCTCCGCGCCCGCAAACCAGTCCCGCGACTCGCCGATGGTCACATCGCGCAGGACGCGCGCCGTGAAACGACCGCAGGCGTCCTCGGCCTCGATGCGGACCGAAAATGCCTTGGCCGCCGGCCGAGCGGCCGGAAGCTCCACGTCGAGCGGCTTCAACGCCACACCGTAGATCGTTGCTGCCTCGCGCGCGATGCCGTAGTGGTTCATCGCGTCCACGCGGTTGGTGGTGATGTCCATCTCGTAGAGCGAACCGTTGCCCGCGCCCAGATCGTAGATGCCCTCAACGGCGATGCCGCGGAGCGTCAGATCTTCCGCAAGCTGCGCATCGTTGACTGTCAACCCGGGCAGGTACGATCGCAGCCATTTCGTAAGTATCTTCATCTTTATATTTCTCTTTTCGCAAGTTCGCGCGCTACGCGCGTGGCGAGTTCGCGGGTTGGCGCAATTCAGTCACTTCGGCGCCGGGTTCAAGTACGCCAAGCAGCGCGTTGATCAGCTTCGCTACACGCGTCCCCAGGTCTAATAGATCTCCACTCGCGGACTCCGCAAAAAAGCCCAGGCTAGCTGCCAATTCGATCTGCGTCTGCAATTCATTGATGGCCGCTCGCGCCGCTCCCAGCCCCTTGCGCATTTCAGTATCGTTGAGCCGCCCATGTGCTTCTGCAATGTGGCTCGCCACATTCACTGCCGACCGGCGCAGTTGCATCCTCAACCCGAATGTCTCAGATTTAGGGAAACTCTCAGTCAGTGCATACACGGCTCGCGCCAGTTCCATCGCCTTTTGCCATGCGATCAAGTCACGATAGTGTCGTGTTCTGGCCATGCCCCGAACCTGCCAACCTGCCACGCGTGTAGCGCGCCAACTTGCTAAATGAATTGATTGAGAAACCGCATATCCCCCGAGAAGAAGTTGCCGATATCGCTCACCCCGTACTTCATCATGGCGATTCGCTCCACGCCCATGCCGAAGGCGAAGCCGGAGATCTTCTTCGGATCGTAGCCGGCCTGCTTTTCCTGGGCGAAGGCGAAGACCGCGGGGTCCACCATCCCGCAGCCCAGCAGCTCGATCCAGCCCGACTGTTTGCACTTGCGGCAGCCTTTACCCCCGCAGAAGATGCAACTGATCTGCACGTCCGCGCTGGGCTCGGTGAAGGGAAAGAACGATGGGAATAGCCGCGTCTTCACCGACGACCCGAAGAGCGCCTTCATGGCGTGGTCGAGCGTCCCTTTCAGGTCGCTGAAGGTGATGTTCGTGTCGACGCACAGCCCCTCCACCTGGTGGAACATGGACGAGTGCGTTGCGTCGTCGGCCTCGTTGCGGTGCACCTTGCCGGGGATCACAATCCGCACTGGGGGCGGTTGCAGCTCCATGGTGCGCATCTGCACCGGCGATGTGTGCGTGCGCATCAGCAGCCGGTCCCGCTGCGGCTTGCGCTCCTGGCCCGCGATTACCAGCGTGTCCTGGGTGTCCCGTGCCGGATGCCCGGGAGGAAAGTTCATGCTCTCGAAGTTGTAGTAGTCGGTCTCGACCTCCGGCCCCAAGCCCACCGAGTAACCCAGCGCCGCGAACACGCTCACAATCTCGTTCATCGTCCGCGTAATCGGGTGCTCGGCGCCCGTCAGCCGCAGTGTGCCGGGCAGGGTAATGTCGATGGCCTCGTCTGCCAGCGCCGCGTCGCCCGGCCCAGCCGCTGAGGCAGCATCCAGGAGCCCCTCCACCACAGCCTTCAGCGCGTTGAACCGCACCCCGAGCGCCTTCTTGGCCTCTGCCGGAGCGGCTTTGAGCCATCGTGAAGAAACTTCGTTGAGCCGGCCCTGCTTGCGCCCCAGCCAGCGCAGCCGGTAAGCCTCGACTGCGTCAGGTCCCGAAACCGGCGCAGCCTCGTCGCGCGCCTGCTGCTCCAGCGCGGAGAAGGCTCCCTCGAGCGCGGCATCATTGAAATCCGGCAAATTGGGAATTGCGTCGTCAGTCATGCGTAAAGAGCAGGATAAATCACCTGGGGCGTCGCAATTCCGCTATCCTTCTTGCCATGAAAACCCTGCGTCTTCTGCGCGCAATCGCGCTTTTCGCGTTCTTGGCCACCCTGCCCTGCGTCTACGGGGCGCAACCCCCTTCTGCCGTCTACCCCCAGCAGCAGGGCTATGTCGATGCTCACGGCGTGCTCATCTACTACGTCGAGTTCGGCCAGGGCCCGCCGCTGATGGTCGTCCATGGCGGCCCGGGCGCCGATCACACCTACTTTCTGCCCTGGCTGCTGCCGCTGGCGCGCACCCATCGCCTCGTCTTCATCGACGAGCGCGGCTCCGGCCAGTCCGAGCGCCTGCAGGACCTGACCCAATACACCGTCGAGAACATGGTCGAAGACGTGGAGGCCGTGCGCCAGGCCCTCGGCCTCGGCAAGATGTCGCTGCTTGGACACAGCTACGGCGGCGTCCTGGCGCAGGCCTACGCGCTCAAGTACCAGCAGCACCTGAGCCACCTGATCCTCAACAGCACTTTTCCCTCCACGCGCCAGATGAACGAGGTCCTTGCCCACGAAAAGGCCCAGATGCCGCCCGACAAACTTAAGCGCCTTGACGAGCTCGAACAGGCCGGTCTCTTCGGCAAGGGCGCGCCCTGGGAGCACGGCAGCTACTCCTCCGAGTACGAAACCCTCGCCTGGGGCTGGGGTTACTTCCCGTTTCTCTACGGCGCGCGGCCTGACGCGAGCTACACCCCTGCCAGCGGCGCTCCCACCGACTGGGCCCTCTACCGCGAGATGTGGGGCTCCGACGGCGAGTTCGTCATCGACGGCAACCTCAGGTCCGTCGAGTACGTTGACCGACTGCACACCATCCACGTGCCCACGCTGGTCCTCGTCGGCGACCACGACGAGTGCGCTCCCTTGCTCAGCCGCGAGATGCACGAGAAGATCGCCGGCTCCCAGCTCGTCATCCTGCCCAACGCCGGCCACATGAACTTCGTCGACCAGCCCGAGCTATGGCTCAAGGCAGTGGATGGCTTTCTGAACTCTGGAAGTGCGGAATAGGCGATTTTGATGCCTCTGTACTCGCGATTTCGGCAATTTCACGTCGAATTCGCGAGTAAAGGCAAAATCTGAGCAGTTTTGCGGAGTGATCAGGCCGGGATAGCCAAACGCATGACCTGCGTAATTGGCTCAGGGATGGGCAGGCCGTCTTCGCGCATTCCTTCGATGTGCAGCTCGATTCCTTCGCGAAGCAGTTGCTCGGTCTCCTCAATTGTGGCGGCAGCCACGCCCAGCCCCGGGAGATCCGGAAGATAAGCGCTCCAGCCATTCGACGTCTTTTCGAAGACTGGGGCGTACTCCATCACTTCAAACCCGCCTGTTTGAAAATACTGTTGAGTGTTCCTTTGTCCATCTCCTGCGACGGATGCCCCGCAACTGTTACGCGGCCCGCTTTTGTCGGGTGCTTGTATTGACGATAACTTCCCTTTGGGGTTACCTGATACCAACCATCGCTTTCAATCAGCTTCAACACGTCGCTAACTTTCCTACGCCCGTCAGCAGTTCGGTTGATTCTGCTGCCGAGCTAAACTTCCTTGCAGACTGCCCCAAACGCACAACGGCCCGGAGTCCTCTCGAACTCCGGGCCGCATTCGTCCGCCAGTCGTATTACATCCCGTTTGAACCAGCAAGCCAACCTGCTAACCCGCCAACTTGCTGACTCGCTGCTGCTACGCCGCCAGCGCCGTCCTGGCCTGCTCCACCAGCTTGGTGAACCCGGCCGCGTCGTGCACGGCAATATCGGCCAGAATCTTCCGGTCCAGCTCGATGCCGGCCTTTTTCAAACCGTTGATGAACTGCGAGTAGCTTGTCCCGTTCAGCTTGGCCGCGGCGGCAATGCGCACAATCCACAGCGAGCGGAACTGGCGCTTCTTCTCCCGCCGGCCGCGGTAGGCAAACTTCAGGCCGCGTTCCACGGCCTCCTGCGCTGCCTGGTAGAGCTTCGATTTGGTCAGAAAGTAACCGCTTGCGCGGTCAAGGATCTTCTTGCGGCGGTCACTCCGCTTGGTGCTGCGTTTTACGCGGGGCATGGTCTTGTTCCTTTGTTGAACTCCGCCGGCTCCGCTATCCGCGGACCAAATGCCGGAGCTCGGTTCAAGCACCGCAGCCCGAAAGCTCTCAAGCTTCCGGTGGGTGCTGTTACGCGGCTGGAGGCAGGATGGCCGCATCCCCTGCGGCCGGTAAACCTCTTCACTCGCTCGTTACGCTCAGCATCCTCGTACTTCACGCGGAACCCGGCCAAGACCAGGCCCGCACGGAGTGCCGGAGGGCTCAGGCGTAAGGAATCATGCGCGCTACCTTCGCGTAGTCGCCGTCGGAAACCATCAGGGTCTTCCCCAGCTTCCGCTTGGTCTTTGGCGCCTTCGACGTAAGGATGTGCCGCGTCTTCGTCTGGCGCCGCTTGATCTTGCCGGTGCCGGTCTTGCTGAAGCGCTTGGCCGCGCCCTTATGGGTCTTCAACTTGGGCATGGTTCTTCTCGTAATCGCGCGTAGCGGGTGGACCGCGCCGCGAGCCCGCAAGACAGGGATTTCCCCGTGCATTGAGGGCTTTACCAGTATACCCTAACCTCGATCCCCGGCCAAATCCGCTCGCGCCTCGGAGGTGGTGCAGTTTCCGGTTTGCCCGTTTTACGGCCAAGTGGACTGGATTTGTAAGCACTCCCCGACTTATGAGGAGTGACGCTTTCGAATGAACTGCGTTTGTTGCGCAACGAGCCAAAATCATATACATCTAAGGAACTTGTTGTATAGTGCTCTATGCCGACATTAACCCATACCGGTGATTTTAGCCCGCTAGACCTCAATGACGTCGTGTGCCAGTTCCCCTTCACCACCATGGACGGTGAGGCTGCCTATGGTTTCATCGGCTACGAAAAATTCCATAAGCATGTCTTGGCGGTGGATTTAGATTCTGCCAAGAGTGCAACGGCGAGATATTGGTGGGCACCTTGCGGATTCGCACATGCAGGAAAAGGAAAGCAGACAGCGCTGGCTCCTGCTTTTTTTGGGACGATCCGTCCTCTCTACGAATTATTCGCGAAAGATTTTATGCGCGAATTCCAAAAGAAGAGAGAAGAGGTCCGAACGAACCATAATGGCGCGGAACCTATTGGCATGTACCTACAGCTTGAATATAAGCGAGAAGAGTTACCCGCGCTTGGCGCTATGCCACCGCCCGAACCCAACCAGACTCGCAGCAGTGTGACGCGCGGTTTCGATGTCAAAGGCACCATCCCTAATTTCAGCTTCAATGTCCTTGAGGTTGGCGCCATTGTCAGGCTTTTGGCTCCAGAGAAGATAAAGCAGAGCCTGGTGGCCGGTCCAGTTCAAACCGGAGGTATTCCTATCGTTTACTTTAATCACGGTCCATATCCGAAATAGTGGCCGTGTGAGTTGCTGGGTGGTTAGTCGTTAGGCGTATCAAAATGAAGCTGGAAAGTCACGTCTTGCAGATCGATTCTCAAATCAAAAACCTGAAACGGATCAGAGCGATAGTTGTTGATCGTCTCAATCATTGCTCTCGATAAACACCCGTCGCTCGTTTGTGCAGCTCGCATAGCTCCTGATAAACGTTAGGTCCCTATCGGGACTGCCCGCGAGGAGAGCACACGCGGGAGAAGCCCTGTTCGGGCAGTTTCGATAGGGTCGTTTGAAGTGAGCCGCTGGCGTTTGCGGGGGACGCGGTCAGGCTATGGGAATTGAATCGACCCTCACCCGTAACCGATTGGATGTTATAGAGTTATTAGAAGAGACCGGTTTCTGGTCCGGGATGCTCTGGAATCCCATGATTTTGGCAGTATCGCACGCGCAGCGTCCGCCGCGCCAGCGGCTTAGTTCAAACGGGGCAGTGTCCCGCGATCCACCCTGACGTATCGTCGCCAATCCGGAAACTGCACCACTACTCGCGCCTCCAGTCCCGGCCGGAATTCACTTCCACTTGTCCTGCGGCGTGGGATCACTGGCCGTAAACTCCGAGCAGCACGGCTTTTCAGTCGCGTGGAGGTTCATCAGTTCCACGCGAATCCCATCCGGATCGTACAGGTTGAACTGGTACTTGCCGTCGAGGCCGACCTTGGGGCCCTGGTCGTGCCGGCCGGTGAGCCGGTTGCCGGCCTCCAGCTCCTTGTACGCGGCGGGAACCGAAACCTCGCCGATGGAGAAATGGTCGAGAACGCCGAGCGCCCGCTGCGTCATCTCGGCGGGGATGCCTGAACCCGATGGGCCGCTCGTCAGCATGTATTCGATCCAGTCGTGGCCGTCGGGAACCTGTTGGCTCACCCAGTCGAGCCTGCCGGGCTTCATGCCTCCGAACCAATAAGGCCGAAAACCGAGAAGGTCGCGATAGAACGCATCCTCGGCGGCGCGGCTGTGCACCATAAACCCGAAGTGAATGATGCGGTTGCCGATCTCTGTGGGCGCCTCGACTGGCCTCGGATGGCGCGGCGGCTCGACAAACTGCACCTTATTGCCTTCGGGATCGAGCACCGTGAACCAGCGGCTGCCGTCGGCGCCCGTTTCCACGCCCGCCGGAACCTTCCATCCCTTTTCGCCAAGATACCGGCGCATCCCCTCGGCGTTGGTGGTGTTCCAGGCAGTGTGGTCGAGCCGGACGATACCCGCACCCGCCGGCAGCGGCAGCACCTCAATGAACTGCGTCGGGTTGAACGCGTAGCGCGTGCCTTGCGCATCCTCGGGATCGGGCAGCCTGGCTGCGCCCAGGTCCACGCGATAGAAATGGTCTGCGGCGGCCGGATCCGATGTATAGACGGCAATGTGGGAGATCCCCGTGATCAAGGGCCGAATCTGGGACCGGGTGGAGGCGTCGGCTGCGGGAGCGGAGGATGGATGTGCCGGCGCGGGCCGGGCAGTTCCGGTGAGCACAAAAGGAAGAAGAAACCCGGCGGCGAGGATCCTCATCCGCATCGCGAACCTCATTTCTCATGCGAGGCAACGATAAATCGATTCCGCGGAGTGCGCAATGTGGAGCCGGGAGTCCCTGGCAAGAGTCTCCGGGTGCGCCGCCGGAGGTGCGGAACAGCATACCACCCCGGCGGCGGTAAGATGGAGGGTCGGAATCGCAATCAAGACCTCAGGAGGCGCCTCGATTGGCCGGCAAGCTCGAACTGCTGATGGGCCCCATGCGCAGCAACAAGACCGCCGAGCTGTTGCGCCGCGCTGAGATGCGGCGGCAGTACGCCAAGCAGGACGTCCTTGTCCTGAAGCCCAGCGACGACATCAAGGGCGGCCCCGGCGTGGTGGAAAGCCGCAATCCCAACGGCCACGCCAAGATGCCCGCCCTCGAACTCCCTTCGAGCGACCCCTGGCAGGTTCTGCAGCAGATCGCGGAACGCGAGCGGCAGGCCGGCAAGCGCATCGAATGCATCGCCATTGACGAGGGTCAGTTTGTCGACGGCCTCTTCCTTTTTGTGAAGAACCTGCTCGACGCCAACCACGACGTCCTTGTCGCCGGCCTCGACCTCGATTTCCGTGCCATGCCCTTCGGCGAGATGCTCAACCTTGGCTGGCTGGTCAATGCCTACGGCGGCAGCATTACTGAATGCATGGCCTACTGTTCCTGCGGTGCCCGGGCGCTTTATTCGCAGCGTCTGATTGAAGGCAAGCCCGCCCCCTATGACAGCCCTGTCAAAATGCCGGGCGACTCCTACGAACCCCGCTGCGCCGAGCATTTCGTGCTTCCGGGAAGGCCGCATTAATCTTCCGTTACAAAGACTGATTCCGCGCCCTCCGCCCGCAATCAAGCAGCCCAGTTGGAACAAATCCCGCCAGCGAGTCGTATCCTCCAGTAGGGTGCGAATCTGCGCGGCCATTCCCTGTCGGCAATCTCGCCATCGATATCACGCCAGAAAGACGGGAGTGCAATGCCAGAACGTGTTTGCCCATGGTGGGTCGGCTACCTGCTGGCCAGCCCTCTTCGTAAATGGACCATGCAGGATCCGGAGAAGCTGCTGGCCCCGTTGGTCCGCGAAGGGATGATTGTTGTTGAGCCCGGCCCGGGAATGGGCTTCTTCACCCTCCCGCTGGCCCGCATGGTCGGTCCCTCCGGCAAGGTAGTCGCCATCGACATCCAGCCTCAGATGCTTGAGAGCCTTCGCCGCCGTGCCGGCAAAGCCGGCCTGCTCGAGCGTATCGACACCCGCCTCGCCCAGCCGCAATCCATGGCTCTCGACGATCTGCGCGGCAAGGCCGGCTTCGTTCTCGCCTTCGCCGTCGTCCACGAGATGCCCTCGCCCGGCGTCTTCTTCGCCGAGGCCGCGGCCGTGCTCAAGCCCGGCGGCCAACTGTTGCTTGCTGAACCGGCCGGCCACGTCAAACCGTCCACCTTTCAGATCGAGCTCGACGTCGCCCAGGCCGCCGGATTTGCAGAGCTCAGCCGCCCCTTCATCCGTCGCAGCTTCGCCGCGCTCTTCAGAAAGGTCTGATCGCCCGGTCCCTCCTTTCCGTCGACGGACCGCCCGCGGCGCCCCGCCGCAGCGCGCATTCCCCCGCTGCTAAACTGAATCCAGATGATCCTCCCGTTTGTCCGCGAAATCTTCGCGGAGCTGGAGCATTCCCCGGGGTTCGAGCGCGTTCGCAGGCACCTTGGCCTTGCCGCGGGGAGGAGGCGTGTGTCCGGACTTACCGCCTCGGCCCGTGCTCTCTACATCCCTCTCATGGCGCGCGCCGCCAGGCAGCCCGTCGTAGTTGTCGTGGCCGACAACAAAGCCGCCGAAAACCTCGAGATCACCCTCCGCGCCGGCTGCGAGCTCACCGGAGCCGTCGATCCCAGCCATGTAGTCCGCTTTCCCGCTCACGACGTCCTGCCCTTCGAAAATCTCTCGCCCCACCCCGACGTTCAGGAGCAGCGCGCCGCCGCTCTCTGGAAGCTCGCCACCGGAGCCGTCTCCATCCTCATCGCCCCCGTTGAAGCCGCTGCCATGAAGCTCTTCGGCCGCGACTACTACGCCGGCCTGGCCGTCACCCTCCGTCGGGGCGAAGAGCTCGACATCGAAATCCTCACCGCCCATCTCGCCAGCGTGGGCTACACGCAGATGGACCTCGTCGAGATGCCCGGCCAGTTCACCCGGCGCGGCGGCATCCTCGACATCTACTCCCCCGAGGCCGACCGCCCCATCCGCATCGAGTTCTTCGGCGACGAGATCGAGACCATCCGCAAATTCGACCCCGAGACCCAGCGCTCCCAGTCCGGCCTCGACGAAGCCCAGATCCTTCCCCTCACGGAAACACCCGTCACCGAACGCCTCCTCGCCGCCGTCCAGGCCCGCCTCGCCCGCGCCCGCGTGGAAACGGAAGCCCAGGACCAGGAGATGGCCGACGAAGCCGCGGCTGCGGGCGGCGTCAGCGTCTTCCCGGGCTGGGAGTTCTTTTCGACCGTTGCCGGCGCCGATCGCTCCCTCCTCACCCTCCTGCCTCGCTGTGTCCTCTTCGTCGACGAGCCCGCCATGGTCCGCAATCAGCTCGACCGCTGGTGGAACAAGGTCGAGCAGCGCCACGAGCGCTCCGGCATCGGCTCCCTCATCCGCCCCGAAGACATCTACCTGCGCCCCGAGATCCTCCAGGGCATGCTCGATTCGCACACGGGCCTCGATCTCGACCAGCTAGGCGCCGTCGACGTCCTCGAAGACGACGCCACCCTCGGTGAGATCGAGCTCAACTCCCGCCCCACGCTGCGCTTTCACGGCTCCATCCCCGCGCTTACCGAGCAGTTGCGCAACCTTATGGTTGCCGAAACCCACATCGTGCTCGCCGCTCCCAACCAGGGCGACGTCGAACGCCTCGCCACCGTTCTGCGCGACTACCAGATTCCCTATCGCCTCGGCAGCCGCGTAACGCACGCCGGCAGCGAGACCTTGCTCGATGAGTCGAGTCACATGGCCGGCGACCTCCGCGTCCCCGTCATCGTCAGAACCCAGTTAGCCACCGGAGTTAGTTTTGCCGATGCCAACTTAATCGTCTTCGGCGCCAACGACCTGTCTGACGATGCCGACGTAACCGCCCGTCCAGCACCCAAGCGCTCCAAAACCTCCGCCTTCGTCTCCGACTTCCGTGACCTCGGTATAGGCGACTACGTCGTTCACGTAGATCACGGCATCGCCCAATACCTGGGCCTCAAAGAAATCTCTCAGGACGGCATCTCGGTCGAGTTCATGATCCTCGAGTTTGCCGAACAGGCCAAGTTATATGTCCCGCTAACTCGCCTCGACCTGATCCAGAAATACCGCTCCACCGAGACCGGTCCCGCGCCGGTCCTGAATAAGCTGGGCTCGCAGCAATGGTCCAAGACCAAGGCCCGCGTCCGCAAGGCCATGCAGGACATGACCGGGGAGTTACTCAAGCTCTATGCCGAGCGCCACACCGCGCAGGGCACGGCGTTCACTGCCGACAACGAGTTCCAGCATGAGTTTGAAGACGCATTCGACTACAACGAGACCGACGATCAGTTATCCGCCATCAAAGCCATCAAACAGGACATGGAGTCGCCCACACCCATGGATCGGCTTCTCTGCGGCGACGTAGGCTACGGCAAAACCGAGGTCGCCATGCGCGCCGCATTCAAAGCCGTGCAGGACGGCAAGCAGGTGGCCGTCCTTACGCCCACCACCGTCCTCAGCTTCCAGCATTTCGAGACCTTCAAGCGCCGCTTCTCCCAGTTCCCCATCAACGTCGAGATGATCTCGCGCTTCCGCACCGCCAAGGAGCAGAAAGACATCGTCGATCGCGTCGAGAACGGAAAAGTCGACATCCTCATCGGCACCCATCGCCTGCTCTCCAAAGACATCAAGTTTCAGGACCTCGGACTGCTCGTTGTTGACGAGGAACAGCGCTTCGGCGTTCGCCACAAGGAGCGCCTCAAGCAGATGCGCAAGGAGATCGACGTCCTCGCCATGAGCGCCACGCCCATTCCGCGCACTCTCCACATGTCCCTCGTCGGCCTGCGCGACATGAGCGTGATCGAGACCCCGCCCAAAGACCGCATGGCCATCCAGACTGTCGTCGCCAAGTACGACGAAAAGATCGTGCGCTCCGCGATCGAGGTGGAGCTCGAGCGCGGCGGGCAGGTTTACTTCGTCCACAACCGCGTCGAATCCATCTACGAGACCGCCGCGCGCATCCAGGAACTGGTGCCCGCTGCCCGCGTCGCTGTCGGCCACGGCCAGATGAGCGAGGGCGATCTCGAAAAGGTGATGCTCGCCTTCATGCACCACGAGTTCGACGTCCTCGTCGCCACCACTATTATTGAGAACGGCCTCGACATTCCTCTCGCCAACACCATCCTCATCAACCGCGCCGACCGGCACGGCCTGAGCGAGCTTTACCAGTTGCGCGGCCGCGTGGGCCGCTCCAACCGCCGCGCCTACGCCTATCTGCTCATCCCCCGGGACAGCGAGCTCACCGATATTGCCCGCCGCCGCCTTGCCGCTCTCAAGGAGTTCAGCGACCTCGGCGCCGGCTTCAAGATTGCCGCCCTCGACCTCGAGCTGCGCGGCGCCGGCAACATGCTCGGCGGCGAACAGAGCGGCCACATCGAGGCCGTCGGCTTCGAGATGTACACCTCCATGCTCGAAGCCGCCGTGAAAGAGATGAAGGGTGAGAGCAGCGAGGAACGGCCCACCGCGCAGCTCAATCTCGGCATCGCCCTCCGCATCGACGAGAGCTACGTGCCCGAAGAGAACCAGCGCCTCCGCCTCTACAAAAAGATCGCCGGCGCCGCCACCGAGGCCGCTGTCAGCGAGGTCCGCGCGGAGTTGGAAGACCGCTATGGCCCACCTCCCGACGCCACTGTCTATCTGCTTGAAGCCGCCAAGCTCCGCCTCGAGTGCGAGCGCATGGGCGTCGCACAAATCGACCGCAGGCGCGGCGAACTCCAGATGCGCTTCACTGAGAACGCCGCCGTCGATCCTAAACAACTTATGCAGTTGGTGGCACGCCACTCCAAGCGCGGCGCCCAGTTCACCCCGCAGGGGCTGTTAAAGTATCCTTTGTCTGCCGCGCGCCCCGACGATGTGCTGCTCGAAATCCGCGAGCTGCTTGAAACACTTGCCCCCGCGGCCGTCAACGCCTGAATGGTCGCAGCCTGGATACCCGCGTTGCATCAAGAGAGATTCGATGAGACGAATATCTTTATTCCTCGCCATAGGAGCCTTCATGCTTTCGGCAACCGCTGCTCTCGCGCACGAAACCTGGCAGCAGCAGCTTCAAGAAGTTACCGACGAATACTTCGATCAGGTCTACTTTCACTACGGGCCCACCAACGGAACCTCCATCGGCTACCACCAATATGACGCGCAGTTAGAAGACTTCTCGCAGAAGACCATCCACGCCCAGATCGTCGCGCTCAAATCCTTCGAGCAACGTCTCCAGGTTATCCAGCCGGATAACTCACCGGATAACTTCGTTCCGCGCACTGACCGCGAGATCGTTCTCTCGAACATTCGATCGCAATTACTCACCCTTGAAACCATCCGCCCCTGGGCCAAAGACGCCGATAACTACTCGAGCACATGCGCCAACGCCGCCTTCGTTCTGATGGAACGCAACTTCGCACCGCCCGACGATCGTCTCCGCTCCCTCATCGCACGCGAACGGCAGATGCCGGCGCTCCTCGGCGAAGCGCGTGTGAACCTCCAAAATCCCCCGCGCATCTTCACGCAGATCGCCATCGAGCAGTTGCCCGGGATCGTCAACTTCTTCGAGCACGACGTACCCCAAGCCTTCGCCGCTGCCCACGACCCCGCGCTCAAAGCTGAGTTTGGCCAAACCAACTCCGCCGTCGTCGCTGCGCTCAACGACTATCTCGCCTGGCTCAAGACCGACCTGCTTCCGCGCTCCAACGGCGACTTCCGCATCGGCGCCGACGCCTTCCGCAAGAAACTCGAGTACGACGAGATGGTCGATCTTCCCCTCGACAGACTCCGCGAGATCGGCTGGGCCGACCTGCGCAAAAACCAGGCCCATTTCAAGCAGGTCGCCGCCGAGATCGATCCCAATAAGACGCCACGCCAGGTCCTCCAGGAGTTAGGCGAGGATCACCCCGCGCCCGATCAACTTCTCAGTTCCTTCCGCGCCACGTTCAACGGCCTCGTCGCGTTCATCCGCTCTCACCACATCGTGACCATCCCCTCTAACGTGCAGCCCATCGTCGAAGAGACGCCGCCTTTCATGCGCGCCACCACCTTCGCCAGCATGGACACGCCCGGCCCGTTCGAGACCCACGCCACTGAGGCTTACTTCAACGTCACCCTCCCCGATCCGTCGATGACGCCGGCCCAGGTCGACGACTACATGCACTCCTTCAACATCGGCACCGTCATCTCCACCGCCGTGCATGAAGCCTACCCCGGCCACTACATTCAATTCCTTTGGCTCCCGCAGGCCCCCAGCAAGGTCCGCAAGATTCTCGCCGCCAACACTGACGTCGAGGGCTGGGCCCACTACTGCGAGCAGATGATGCTCGACGAAGGTTACGGTCAGCCTGGCGAGGGCGCGAAAGATAAACGCGAATCCGAGTTTCTGCGCCTCGGCCAGTTGCAGGACGCCCTCCTGCGCGATGCCCGCTTCATCGTTGGCATCGAGATGCATACCGGCGACATGACCATCGAGCAGGCCGTAGACTTCTTCCAGCAGCAAGGCTACCAATCCAGGGAAACCGCCATCGTAGAGACCAGGCGCGGCGCCGGCGACCCGACTTATCTCTATTACACGCTCGGCAAGCTCGAAATCATGAAGCTCCGCGCTGATATGGAAAAGAAAGAAGGTGCGACCTTCTCGCTGGAAAAGTTCCACGACGACTTTCTTCGCCAGGGTTTTCCGCCGATTAAAATCGTTCGTGAGGCTATGCTTGGCAATAACTCGCCCACACTTTAGTCAGGACTGCACTGACAGATCGTACTTATTGGCAGCCGCTTCCAGATACGAATACCAGGATCAAGGAGAACGAATGAGCAAACGAGTTAGAAAAGCAGTCTTCCCCGCCGGAGGCCTGGGCACGCGCTTCCTGCCCGCCACCAAGGTCGTCCCTAAGGAGATGCTGGCTCTGGTCGACAAGCCCATCATCCAGTACGGCGTCGAAGAAGCTCTCGCCTCCGGCATCGAGCACATCATCTTCATCACCGGCCGCGGCAAGGGCGCCATGGAAGACCACTTCGACTTCAGCTTCGAGCTCGACGCAACTCTCGAACGCCGCGGCAAGAAGGAGTTACTCGGCGTCTCTCGCAGCGTAGCCACGATGGCCCGCATCAGCTACGTCCGCCAGAAGGAACCCCTCGGCCTCGGCCACGCGGTTCTCTGCGCCAAAGACCTCGTCGGCGACGAGCCCTTCGCCGTCATCCTCCCTGACGACGTCATCGACGCCGAGCCGCCCTGCCTCAAGCAGATGATCGATGTCTTTGACGAAAAGGGCGGCTCCATCCTCGCCACCATGACCATCGACGGCCCCGGCATCAGCGCCTACGGCGTCCTCGCCGGCTCACAGGACGCGGCCAATCCCCGCATCTATAACTGCACCGGAATGGTCGAGAAGCCGAAATTTGAAGAAGCCCCCTCCACGCTGGCGATCATCGGCCGCTACGTGCTTACGCCCCGTGTCTTCGCTTTGCTTGAAGAGACCAAGCCCGGTGCCGGCAACGAGATCCAGCTAACCGACGGAATTAAAGCTCTGCTTCAGGAAGAGAAGGTTTATGGTTACACCTTCGAGGGCAAGCGCTTCGATGCGGGTGATAAGTTCGGCATGTTACAGGCGACGGTTGAGTTTGCCCTCAAGCGCCCTGAGTTTTCCGATAAGTTCCGCGCTTACCTGAAGGATCTTCTGTCCTAGGGCCTGTACGGTTCGCCATGGATCGGAGCGCCGGAGATTCTCCGGGGGCCAATTGGGCACCTTAGTCCGGTCAGATTCCCGATGGTGATGATCTGCGGGCGGCGAAGGCGCGGCTTACTCCCGACGGAAACGGTTTGCCCGCTCGAACTCAGAGCGCAGCCCAGGTGTGCGAAGATTCTCACGGAGATGGGCGATGCGTTGTTCAAGGGCCAACAGCGCGCGTTCGATGGCTTCGGTGTTGGTATGTGCAATATCACGCCACATCGAGTAGGGGCTCGCGCCCAGGCGGGTCATCTCGCGCAGAGCGCGGCCGCCGACATCTTTGAGCTCCGGGGCATCGCCGACTTCGTCTTCGAGCAGCGCGCTCAGGGCTGTGGCCGCAAACTGCGGCAGGTGACTGACCCAGGCGACGAGCTCGTCGTGGCGGACGGGGTCGAGATCGAGAGTGCGGGCGCCCATGGCCACCACACAATCTCGCCAGTCTTTGACCAGCCCGGCTGCGTGGGGCGAGCGGTCCGCGGATGGATCGTCGGTGAAGAGCCAGACAGCGCCGCGAAAAAGATGGGCGTCGGCGAGATCGGCGCCGCCGCGCTCCTTGCCGGCCATGGGGTGGCCGGGAAGAAAGGCCGGAAGGTTCGGCTTGTTATAAAGCTGCGCAGCCGACTCGGCGATGAGCCGCTTGGTGCTGCCCACGTCGGTGACGAGGTGGTCTGGACCGAGTACTCCTGCGAGTTGCGCCATCAAGTCGAGCGTGGCGTAGATGGGCATGGCCAGCACGGCGACCTGGCTGGAGCGCGCGGCTGCAAGTGCGTCATGGGCGATCGAATCCATCGCGCCCATGCGCAGTGCGAGCCGGGCCTGTTCGGAGCCGCGGTTCCAGCCCGCGATGTGGCCCTTGAAGCCGGAGGCGCGCAGAGCCAGCCCCACCGATGTGCCCAGCAGGCCCGTGCCCAGGATAGAGATGCGTTCGAGCGTCATGATTCGTGTCGGAAGCGGAGCTGGCGGAGTTAGCGGCGCTAAGACGGTTCTCCAATTACTATGCGGCGTTTCCGGCGGCCTTCAAGGCGGCTCTTTCTTGAGGAAAGAGCCACTTGGCAATTGCGTTTCGCTCCACACCCATTGAAGAACCGCTCTACACGAAAAGACTAACCCGCCAGCACGCGCAATGCGCGGCTAACATCGCTAGCTCCGCTCCCTGCTTCGCTTCATCCTACAACGTTCTCCCCACGGCAGCGGCGATCACGCGCAGCTCGCTCATCAACTGTTCGAATTGCTCGAGGTACAGGGTCTGCGCCGCGTCGGAGGCGGCCTTGTCGGCGTTGGGGTGAATCTCCATCAACAGAGCATCCGCACCCGCAGCTACGGCGGCTTTGGCCATCGGCGGGACCATGTCGCGGCGGCCGGTCCCGTGCGAGGGGTCGCCGACGACGGGCAGGTGCGAGAGCTTTTTAAGCACCGGGATCGCCGCGATGTCCATGGTGTTGCGCGTCGCCGTCTCGTAGGTGCGAATGCCGCGCTCGCACAGGATCACGTTGTAGTTGCCGCCCGACATAATGTACTCGCTCGAGAGCAGCAGCTCCTCCACGGTTGCGGCAATGCCGCGTTTGAGCAGCACCGGCTTGCGCACCTGGCCGAGCTCGCGCAGCAGGTTGAAGTTCTGCATGTTGCGCGCGCCCACCTGAAAGCAATCCACGTAAGGCAGCATAACCTCGATCTGCGCGATCTCCATCACCTCGGAAACGGTGAGCAGGCCATGGGCGTCGGCGGCCTCGCGCATGAGCTCGAGGCCGGGAATACCGAGGCCCTGAAAGGAGTATGGCGAGCTGCGCGGCTTGAAGGCGCCGCCGCGCAGCAACCTCGCGCCCGCGGCGTGAACGCACCTGGCGATGGCGAAGATCTGGTCGCGGTCCTCGACAGCGCAGGGGCCGGCGATAACTTGCACTCGCGGGCCGCCGATTTTTTCCCCATTTGCGAACTCGATGATCGTTCCTTCCGGGCGGAAGGCGCGTCCGGCGAGCTTGTAAGGCGAGCTGATGCGGTGGACGTGCATCACGCCCGGCAGGACTTCAAATTTGCTCAAGTCGAGGCCTGCCGTGGGGCCCACGGCAGCCAGTATGGTTTGCATCTTACCTGTGGTGCGGTGCACATCGACACCGGCCTCCATCATGGCATCGATAACTGCGTCGATCTGTTCTTCGGTGGCGGTCTCCAACATTGCGACAATCATTTTTCTTTTCCTGTATCGGGCGTCGGCGCGCCCACGGCATGGCCCGGCTGGGTTTGCTGGGCGTGTCTTTGCATGATCAACTCGTCCCGCTGGATGGTCCGCATCACGTCGATGATGCGCTCGTAGATGTGCGTAAGCTCGCGATCGGGCAGCGGCCCCTTGTTGGCGGCGCAGATATTCTGGTAGATCACCTTCTCGCGATTGGGCTCGTAGACCGGGAGCGAGGTCGACGCCTTGAGGTGCCCGATTGTGAGCGCGGCGCGGGCCCGCTCACTGAGCAGTTCGACGAGTTGGCGGTCCAGAACGTCGATACGCTTACGCAGTTCTTCGATTGTCATCCCATCCTCGATTAAGCTCTCAGCTCTCAGCCTTCAGCTCTCCGCATCGAATGTGTCGATGCGGGCCTGACGGCCAAACCTTCACCGAACGAGCCAACGGTTGGGAGTTGAGAGTTGACGGCTGATTTCTCTTACCGGGCCAGCGCCTCGTGAGGGAGGCACAGGCCCTTGATAAATCGGGCCACAGCGGCAGGTGCGGTGTCCGGGCCCCCTTCGGAGGTCGCCCGTTCGATCAGCTCGACGATGGCGCTGCCGACCACCGCGGCATCCGCAAACTCGCCCACCTGCGCGAAGTGCGCGGCGTTGGAGATCCCGAAGCCGACGGCCACCGGCAGCGAGGTCCATCGCCGGATGCGCGCGACGAGCGCGGCGGCGTCGGCGGCCAGGCTCTGCTGCGTTCCGGTGATGCCCACACGCGAGATGGCGTACACAAAAGCCCTGGAGTGGGTGGCGACGGCCTGCAGCCGCTCGTCCGGACTGGTGGGCGCGGCGAGAAAGATGGGGGCCAGGCCCACGCGGCTCAGCTCGGCGATGTACTCGCCGGCCTCTTCCACGATAAGGTCGGTGCCGAGCACGGCATCCGCGCCGGCAGCCGCGGCGGCGTCGGCAAAGCGGCCCAGGCCGTAGCGGAGGATCGGATTCATGTAGCTGAAGAGAACCAGGCCGGCCTGTGGACGCGCGGCGCGAATCTCGCCGGTCAGCGCCAGTACGTCACGCAGGCGCGTGCCGCGGGCGAGGGCGCGCTCGCTGGCGCGCTGGATGATGGGACCGTCGGCGAGGGGGTCGCTGAAGGGAACGCCGAGCTCGATCACCGCCGCACCCGCGTCGATGGCCGCCAGCGCGATAGCGCGCGAGGCTTCGAGCGAGGGATCGCCAGCCGTGAGGTAGACGACCAAAGCCGGTTTGTGATCGAAACGAATCGGCATGGCGCTAGACGCCCTCAAGCTTCAGTTCGCGGACCAGGATACCCATATCCTTGTCGCCACGGCCGGAGAGGTTCACCACCAGTATGTCACGCGGCGTGCAGGAAGGCGCGATGCGGATAGCCTCGGCGACGGCGTGGGCACTTTCGAGGGCGGGCAGGATGCCTTCGGTACGAGCAAGCTTCTGCACGGCGTCGAGAGCGGCGGCGTCGTCCTGGGAGACGTACTCGGCACGGCCGGAGTCGTGGAGGGCGGCGTGCTCGGGGCCGATGGAGGC
>Ga0335072_10000779_pt1 | contig 56752 bp, 50 predicted proteins | sample Lox_Sample_21_FD_206725 | JGI IMG/M metagenome (GOLD analysis project Ga0335072, IMG submission 206725) | Soil microbial communities from Loxahatchee National Wildlife Refuge, Florida, United States - Lox_Sample_2.1 | ecosystem: Environmental > Terrestrial > Soil > Wetlands | place: USA...
ACCGAGTCCTCGTCGACGATCACGACGATGCCCCGGGAGACCTGGATGACCCGGCAGAGCGAGTTCTCGTCGAGCAGCTCCTCCACGACGTCGCCGAGCCGCTGGAGCACGTCGGGGCCCTGGCTCACCGTGATCGCGGCGACTTTCGTGCGGGTCTCGATGCGGCTCTTCTTGAGGAGGCGTCGGATGCCGGCCTCTCGGAACGACTCGCCGCGGCCGCGGGGATAGCGGCGGCAGGCCGCGACGACCGCCTCCCCCGGTTCGATCTCGAGGTCCGTCGCGATCCGGCGGGCGAGCGCGGAGTAGTTGGCGATCTCGAGCCGCAGGGAGTCCGAGAGCGCCGGATGGGCGTCGAGGTAGTCCCGGACGCGTCGGGCGATGGGCAGCGCAGGTTCCGGCATGGGTGTCAGATTTGGGACATTCTTGCCCAGTTGTGTCCGGTGGCGGTCACGCAGTATAAATCCGTCGCGGTCCGTGCTTCCCCCAGCCGAGCGAGGCACCGTGTCGCGTCCCAGGGTGGTCCTCGCGTACTCCGGCGGTCTCGATACTTCGGTTTCGATCCCCTGGCTCGCCGAGAAGGGCATGGATGTCGTCGCCGTCACGGTCGACGTCGGCCAGCCGGTGGACCTCGAGGCGGTCCGCAAGAAGGCGGAAGCGTCCGGCGCGGTGAAGGCGTACGTCTCGGATGCCCGCCGGGAGTTCGCGGAGGAGTTCCTCGCCCCCGCGCTCGCGGCCAACGCGCTCTACGAGGGCGTGTATCCGCTCAGCACAGCGCTGGCGCGCCCCCTGATCGCGCGCCACCTCGTGACCGTCGCCCGCGCCGAAGGGGCGCGGTACGTCGCGCACGGATGCACCGGCAAGGGCAACGACCAGGTCCGCTTCGACCTTTCGACCACCAGCCTCGCGCCGGAGCTCGAGGTGATCGCACCCGCCCGGGAGTGGAAGATGACCCGGGAGGAGGAGATCGCCTACGCCCAGGCCCACGGCGTCCCGGTGGAGGCTACGAAGAAGTCGCCGTACTCGACGGACGAGAACCTCTGGGGTCGCTCCGTGGAGTGCGGCGTGCTGGAGGACCCGGCCATCGAACCGCCCGAAGAGGCGTACGGCTGGACGCGGTCGCCGGTCGAGGCACCGGAGGTGCCCGCGACCGTCCGCCTCACGTTCGAGAAGGGCGTGCCGGTGGCCCTGGACGGCCAGCGGCTGCCTCTGCACGAGCTCATCGCCACGCTCAACCAGCTGGCGGGACGGCACGGCGTGGGACGGATCGACCACGTGGAGTCCCGGGTGGTCGGGATCAAGTCGCGCGAGGTCTACGAGTGCCCCGCGGCCGTGGTCCTGATCGGGGCCCACCAGGCCCTCGAGGCGCTGGTCCAGCCGCGCGACGTTCTCGACTTCAAGCGGACGGTCGAGCAGCGGTACGCCCAGTTGATCTACGACGGCCTCTGGTTCGGTCCCCTGCGCACGGCGCTCGAAGCGTTCGTCCGACCCACGCAGGACCGGGTGTCGGGCGAGGTGGCCGTGAAGCTCTACAAGGGGTCGGCGCGGGTCACCGGACGCAGCTCCCCGTACTCCCTGTATCAGCAGACGCTCGCGACGTACTCCACGGGCGACCGCTTCCGACAGGAGATGTCGGAGGGGTTCATCTACGTCTGGGGGCTCCCCGCCCGCACCTGGACCGCGATCGGGACCCAACCGACGCCGCTCGTCGGGCGGGCCTCCAAGTACCGCCCCTGACCCGACCGTGACCGCCTCTCCTCTCTCCGGCAGCGCACCCGCTCCGTCGTACGTGCGTACCCCCGCCGCCGAGTTCCTCGCTTCGCTCGACGTCGATCGGACCCTGCTCGAGTTCGACCTCGCCGGCAGCATCGCCCACGCCGAGATGCTCGGCCGAGCCGGGATCGTCGCCCCCGAGGACGCCGCCGCCCTCGTGAAGGGCCTCCGCGCGATCCACCGCGAGGCGCGGTCGGGCCGGTTCCCCTGGCGCGCGGACCTCGAGGACGTCCACACGAACGTCGAGGTCCGACTGACCGAACTCGTGGGCCCGGCCGGCGGCCGGCTCCACACGGGCCGGAGCCGCAACGACCAGATCGCGCTGGACGAGCGCCTGTACCTGCGAGCCGCGGTCCACCGGCTGACCTCGCGGATCCTCGACCTCGAGGCCGTCCTGATCGAGCGGGCCGAGGCGGAAGCCGGGACGCCGATGCCGGGGTACACGCACCTCCAGCGGGCGCAGCCGGTCTCGGTCGGTCACCACCTCCTCGCCCACGTGAGCCGGCTCGACCGCGACGTCGATCGGCTCCTCGCGACCGCGCAGCGGGCCAACGTGAGTCCGCTCGGCGCGGGGGCGCTCGCGGGCTCCACGCTCCCGCTCGACCCGGCGGGAGTCGCCCGGCGCCTCGGCTTCGATCGGGCGTTCGAGAACTCGCTGGACGCGGTCTCCGACCGGGACCCGTTCGCGGAGCTGCTGTTCGACCTGGCCCTGCTCGGCGTTCACCTCAGCGGCTTCGCCGAGGAGATCGTCCTGTTCGCGACCGCGGAGTTCGGCTTCCTCCACCGGGGTCCCGTGCTCGGATCGGGCAGCAGCCTGATGCCCCAGAAGCGGAACCCGGACGTGGCCGAGCTCGTCCGGGCCAAATCCGGTCGGACGATCGGCGACCTCGTCGCGCTGCTCACGGTGCTGAAGGGCCTCCCGCTGGCGTACGACCGGGACCTCCAGGAGGACAAGGCGCCGGTCCTCGATGCCGTCCGCACCGCGACCGGCGTTCTCGCCGCGCTCACCGCGCTGTGGACGGCGGTCGAGTTCGATCGGGACCGGCTCGCCCGCGCCGCCGCCGACCCCGAGCTGTACGCCACGGACCTCGCCGAGCAGCTGGTGCGCGGCGGCGTGCCGTTCCGGGCGGCCCACGAACGGACCGCCGGCCAGTTCCCGCGCGACGGCGGGTCGACCGCCCCCGCGGCGGCCCCGACCGACCGCGCCTCCGCCCCGCCGACGGATCCCTCCGAAGCGCTGGCCCGGCGCGTTTCGCCCGGCGGCCCGGGGCCCGCCTCCGTGACGGCGCAACTCGCCCGCGCCCGTGCGCAGCTCGCGGCGCGACGGATCTCGCTCTCCTCGCTCGGCCGTCAGGTCGAGCTCGTCGAGGAGCTCTTGAACGAGGAACCAACATGACCCAATGCCCGGAGTGCGAAGCGATCGTCGAAAGCCACGACATGGTGATGGGGGAACTGTTCCCCTGCCCGGACTGCGGCACGGAGCTCGAGGTGCTCGGCACCGACCCGTTCCTGGTCCAGCCCGCCCCGAAAGAGGCCGAGGACTGGGGTGAGTGACGGGTTCCGGCTCGGGGTGTTCCTCACGATCGTCCGGCCGGAGGAGAAATGGATCCTCGCGGCCGCGGAGGCTCGCGGGATCCCCGTCACCCGGTTCGACGACTCCGAGGTCACCTTCGGCCTCGACGTCCCCCCGGATCTTCCGGACGTCGTCCTCAACCGGTCGGTGAGCCACACCCGCTCGATCTACGCGACGCGGTGCTTCGCCCGTTACGGGGTGCCGACCGTGAACCGTCCCGACGTCGTGGAGCTCGCCGGCGACAAGGTCCTCTCGACCCTCCGCCTCGCGGAACGCGGCGTACCCGTACCCCGCACCGAGATCGCGCTCTCGCCCGAGGCCGCCCGCCGCGCGCTCGAACGGATCGGCTACCCGGCGGTGCTGAAACCCCCGGTCGGTTCGTGGGGGCGGCTGCTCGCCAAGGTCGACTCGCCCGAGGCGGCCGAGCAGATCCTTGAGCACAAGGCGGCCCTGCCCTCGCCGGTGCACTCCGTGTTCTACATTCAGGAGTTCGTCCCCAAACCGGACCGCGACCTGCGCGTGTTCGTCGTCGGCGCCCATGCCGTGGCCGCGATGTACCGCCACTCGACCGAGTGGCGGACCAACGCCGCCCGCGGCGCCTCGGCGTCGCCGGCGGAGATCACGCCCGAGATCGAGGAGATCGCCCTCCGGGCCGCCCAGGCGATGGGCGGCGGGGTGCTCGCGGTCGACCTCGTGGAGTCGCCCGACGGGCTGCGCGTCCTCGAAGTGAACCCGACCCCGGAGTTCAAGACGCTCACCGCGGCGACCGGGGCCGACGTCGCCGGTCGGATCGTCGAGTACTGCGGCGAGGTCGCCCGCGAATGAAGGTCGCCCTCGTCGGCGGATCGGGGTACGTGGGCGGCGAGCTCCTCCGCCTCGCCCTCGGCCACCCCGACCTTGAGGTGGCTCAGGTCACGAGCGACTCGATGGCCGGGAAGTCGGTGGCGCGCGCGCACCCGAATCTGCGCAAGCGCACGGACCTCGTCTTCACCCCCCGGAGCGCCCTCCGCGCGGCGGACGTCACCTTCGTCGCCGTCGGCCACACCGAGGCGATGGACCCCTTGCCGGACCTGCTCGCCTCCGGGGGCCTCGTGATCGACCTGTCGGCCGACCACCGGCTGAAGGACCCCCGCCTCTATCCGACGTACTACCACCGGACGCATCCCCACCCCGAGCTCCTCGCGGAGAGCGTGCTCGGCCTGCCCGAGGTGTACCGCACCGAGCTGAGGACCGCCCGGCTCGTGGCGGTCCCGGGGTGCATCGCGACCGCCTCGATCCTGGCGCTTCGGCCCCTCGTGCGGGCGGGGTTGATCGACCCGAAGCGGGTCGTCATCGACGCGAAGAGCGGCTCGTCCGCCAGCGGCCGGGATGCGGGGCCGGCGGGGCAGCACGCCGAGCGGGCCGGGGTCATGCGCGCCTACGCGCCGGCCGGGCACCGCCATACCGCGGAGATCGAGCAGGAGACGGGGGCGCACGTGGCGCTCACCTGCCATGCCGTCGAAGCGGTCCGGGGGGTCCTGTCGACCGTCCACGGATTCGCCTCCCGCCCGGTCGAGGAGAAGGAGCTCTGGCGGACCTACCGCGGGGCGTACGGGGAGGAACCGTTCGTTCGGCTGGTGCACGAGACCGACGGGATCCATCGGGAGCCGGAACCGAAGATCCTCGCCGGGACCAACTACTGCGATCTCGGCTTCGCGGCCGATCCGCACGCGGACCGGGTGGTCGCCCTGGCCGCCCTCGACAATCTCGGCAAGGGGGCCGCCGGCAACGCGGTCCAGTGCCTCAACGTTCGGTTCGGGTGGCCCGAGACCCGGGGCCTCGAGTTCGCCGGACTGCATCCGATCTGAGGACGATGACGCTGGTCGTGAAGATCGGAGGGGCCGCCGGCAACGAGCTCGACCCGACGCTGCGGGAGGTCGCGCACCGGGGCGACACGGTCCTGGTCCACGGCGGCTCCGAGGAGATCGACCGGCTCGGGACCGCCCTGGGCCGCCCCCCGGAGTACCTCACGAGCCCCAGCGGCACCGTCTCGCGGCGGAGCGACGCGGCGCATCTCGAGGTCCTCGTGGCCGCGCTGGCGGGCACGGTCCAGACCCGGCTCGTCGCTCGACTCCTCGCGCTGGGGGGCCGGGCGATAGGGCTGTCGGGCGTCGACGGCGGCCTGGTCCGGGCCGATCGCAAGGCAGCGGTCCGGGCCGTGGTCGACGGCCGTGTGCGCGTCCTGCACGACGACCTCTCCGGGTCGATCACCGCCGTCGATCGCTCGGTCCTCGACCTGCTGCTCGGCGCGGGCGTGACCCCCGTGGTCGGACCCCCGGCGATCACCCCCGACGGCACGGTCGTGAACGTCGACGCCGACCGTCTCGCCGCCGCGGTCGCCGCGGCGCTCCGGGCCGAGGCCCTGCTGCTGCTCACGAACGTCCCCGGCCTCCTCCGGGACCCGAAGGACCTGGGCTCGCGGATCGCCTCGGTCCCGCGGGGCGAGATCGACGCGGTCCTCCCGTGCGCGGCCGGTCGGATGCGCAAGAAGGTCCTCGCCGCCCGCGAGGCGCTCGCGGGGGGCGTCGGCCGGGTGGTGATCGGGCCGAGCGCGGGCCCCGCCCCGGTGGCCGCGGCGCTCGCCGGCGCCGGGACGGAGTTCCGATGACCCCGCCGGGCCCGGAGTTCGCGAGCGGCGGCCAGCGGCCGATCGAGATCGTCCGCGGGGAGGGGGCGTACCTCTGGGACGCGACGGGCCGCCGGTACGTCGATCTCGGGGCGACGCACGGGGTCGGCAACCTGGGGGCGAGCCCTCCCGAGGTCGCCGAGGCGATCGCCCGGCAGGCGCGCGCGCTGCTGTACCTCGGCAGCGGCTACCGCAGCCCCGTCCGGACGGCGTTCCTGGAGCGGCTGCTGGCCCTGCTGCCGCCGTCGTTCGGGTCGGTGTTCCTCTCCAACTCCGGCACCGAGGCCGTGGAGACCGCGATCAAGATCGCGCGCGGCGCCACCGGCCGGCCCGGGGTCGTGGCCGCCTTCCGGGGCTTCCATGGGCGGACGCTGGGATCGCTGAGCGCGACCTGGCGGCGCGAGCTCCGCGAACCGTTCGAACCGCTCGTGCCCGGGTTCGCCCACGTGCCGTTCAACGACGCGGCCGCGCTCGACGCGGCCGTGACGGAGCAGACCGCGCTCGTCCTGCTCGAGCCGGTCCAGGGGGAGGGCGGGGTGCATGTCGCGACCCCGGAGTTCCTGCGGGCCGCGCGGGCCGCGGCCGACCGCACGGGCGCGCTCCTGGCGTTCGACGAAGTGCAGACCGGGATCGGGCGGACCGGGCGGATGTTCGCCTTCGAGCGCTGGGGGATCGTGCCCGATCTGCTCACCCTCGCGAAGTCGCTGGCCGGCGGCGTGCCGATCGGCGCCACCGTGACCACCCCGGAGGTCGAAGCCCGCTTCCGCGGCACCCACCACTCGACCTTCGGAGGGAACCCGCTCGCCTGCGCGGCCGGCCTCGCCGCGCTCGAACTGGCGGTCCGCGAGCGGCTCCCGGAGCGGGCGGAGCGCCTCGGCCTCCGGGCGCAGGAGCGGCTCCGCTCCCTCCCGACCCGGTCGGTGCGCGAGGTGCGCGGGCTCGGGCTCCTCCTCGGGATCGAGCTCCGGGAACGGGTCGCGCCCGCGCTCGCCGAGCTCGAGCGTCGCGGCTATCTTGCGATCTCGGCCGGGCCCTCGGTCCTGCGGCTGCTGCCGCCCCTCGTCATCCCGGACGCGGAGTGGGACCGGGCCCTCGACACCGTGGCGGAGGTGGTCGGCGGTGGATGAGAGCCGCCTGCTCGAGCGCCTCGTCGCGCAGTACTCGCCCTCCGGACGGGAGCGGGGGGCGGCGACCGAGTTCGTGCGCATCGCCCGGGAGCTGGGGTACTCCGCCCGGCTCGACGGGATCGGCAACGGCCTCGCCCGCCGCGGTCGGGGACGGCCCCGCATCCTGTTCCTCGGGCACATCGACACGGTCGAGGGGGAGCGGCCGGTGCGCCGCGACCACGGGACGGTGCACGGCCGCGGGGCCGTCGACGCGAAGGGCCCGCTCGTCGCGGCGCTCTGCGCCGGGCTCGCGGCGGACGGACCGGGCGAGATCGTCGTGGCCGCCGCCGTCGGCGAGGAGACCGACAGCCATGGGGCCCGGTACCTGCTCTCCCATCTCGCCCCCGACTTCGTGATCGCCGGCGAACCGAGCGGATGGGACGGGGTCACGATCGCCTACAAGGGGGAGCTCCAGGTCGAAGCGACGTTCCGCGGGCAGCGCACGCACTATTCCTCGCCGTTCCCCACGACCGCGGACGTGGCGCTCGACTGGGTGGGCGCGGTGCGGGCGTACGCCGCGCGGCACACGGGGGCCTCCCCGTTCCGCTCGCTGACGGCGAAGGTCGTGAGCCTCGACTCGACCGGGCGCGCCGGCGCGGAGACGGTCCGGGCCGTGATCGACCTGCGGATCCCGCCCGGGCTCTCCGCCCGCGACGTCCGGCGCGGGCTCCCGACCGAGCCGGGGCCCCCGGAGATCGCCGACCGCATCCACGTCGACCCGATCGAGGTGGAGCGGACCAATCCGGTCGTCCTCGCGCTCGTCCACGGCATCCGGGCCGGCGGCGCGCGCCCGACGATCTGGCGCAAGGCCGGCACGTCGGACCTCAACCTCGTGCTGCCCGCGTGGGGGGTGCCGGGGGCGGCGTACGGCCCCGGGGACGCAAAGCTCGACCACACCGACCACGAGCGGCTGACCGCCGCCGAGCTCCGTCGCGCGATCGCGGTGCTGGGCAGCGCGTTCCGCGAGCTCCAGAACGGCGGCCCGCCGGTCGGGGTCTAAATAGCGGCGCCCCGGTCCGGGGCCGATGTACTTCCGGGACGACACGGGCGTCTTCGACGCTCCGGTCGAGGTCGTCTGGGCGTACCTCTCGATGACCCCGGAGCACCGGGCCGCGCACCGGCACCGGGAGAACCGGCTCGACTGGTCGGACACGACCCACTTTCTGGCCCGCTGGGAGCAGGACCTCTGGGGCGGAGCCGAGCGCTTCGGGATGCGGGGGCACGTCCTCCACCCCCTCGGGCTGGCGTACGAGATCGTCGAGGGCGCCCTCGCGGGGTCGAAGTTCGTCTTCTACTACACGCCGATGGGGCCGCGGACGCGCGTGACGCTCGTCGGCGAGTTCGTCTCGGCGACCATCCCGGCCGGCGCGCTCGAGGAGAAGGTCCGGGCGCTGTTCGACCTCGAGTTCGAGCAGGACGCCGCGGGGCTGCGGGCGTACCGGGAGCGCACGGGAGCTTAGGGCGGGCCGGCCGGCGGCGGCGGGGCGGACGCCGCGGGCGGCGGGGCGCGCCGCCGGCGGTACACGACCGCCGCGAGGAGCAGCGCCACGGCCCCGGCGCCGGCCCCGGCCAGGTAGTAGTACGCGGCCGGGGTCGACCCGGCGCCCGCGGGCGAGGTCCCGTTCGCGATCGTGACGGCGACCGTGCTCGAGGTGGTCGCGCCGCTCTGGTCCGTGACCACCAGGCGGGCGAGGTAGGAGCCGACGGCGAGGTACGCGTGCGAGGCGTTGCGCGTCGTCGCGGTCGCCCCGTCGCCGAACGTCCAGAGATAGGTGTACGGCGGCGCGCCCCCCGAGGGGTGGGAGGTGAAGGCGACGGTCGCGTTCGGCGCCGCCGGGTTGGGCGTCGCGGAGATCGAGAGCTCGAGCGTCGGGGCCGACGCCTCGATCGTCCAGTTCTGGGCGAACGAGTGGCTCCCCGAGTCGAGGACGGTGAGATTAAGGGAGAACGCCCCCGACGCCGCGTAGGTGTGGCTCGCGTTGCCCGCGCTGGCCGGGTCGCCCGAGAGCGGCGAGGACCCGTCCCCGAACTGCCAGGTGATCGTGTAGGGCGGGGTCCCGCCGGCGACCGTGGAGGCGAGGTGCACGATGAGCGGCGTCGCCCCGGAGAGCGGGGCGGCGGAGGCGGTGACGGTCAGGGCGGGGGGCGGAGCGCCCCCCACGGACAGGGCCCAGGTGACGTTCGCGTACGTGAGCGTCTCCTGCTCGAGCACGGCATATCCGTCCGCGAGGTCGAACGCCATCAGGACCTCCCCGAGGGTCTGCCCGGGGTTCGGTGCCGCGTCCGAGCCCGTCCAGACCCCGCTCGCGAGGGTGTAGACGTCGTAGTTCTCGGCCGGGGTCCCCCCGTACAGCACGGGCGCGCCGACCGCCGGGTCGAACACGAGCCCGGCGCCCCACACCGGGGCCGGGGCGCCGGTCGTCGGCACCTCGGTCCAGGTGCCCGAACCGAACGTCCAGGTGTCGTTGAGGGGGCCGGCCGTGTAGTTCATGCCGCCGAAGAGGAGGAGCGCGCCGGCCGCGGGGTCGTACGCCAGGGAGGAGCTGATCCGGGCCGACGGCGTGCGCGGCGGCGCGAGGTTGGTCCACCGGTCGTCGTGGAACGACCAGGTGGCGTTCGTGTAGTCGAGGCTCTCCGTGAATCCGGTCTGGCCGCCGAACAGGACCACGGTGCCCGTCGCGTTGTCGTAGCTCATCGAGCCCCAGAAGGTCGCCGGCGGGGCGGCGCCGACCGCCGCGGTGACGTTGGTCCACGTGCCGGCGGCGTACGTCCAGGTGTCGTTCAGCACCTGGTTGTGCGCGGAGAGGCCGCCGAACAGCACGACCTCGTGATCGGCCGGGTCGTCGGCCATCATGAACCCGGTCCCCTGCGGAGGGGCGTCGGCCGGGTGCGTGACGTTGGTCCAGTGCCCGCCCTGGAACGTCCAGGTGTCGTTGTAGTCCGAGCTGGGGATCGTCCCGTAGTGCTCGCCGCCGAACAGCAGCAGGTAGCCGTCCGTCGTATCGTAGACGAGCCCGGCGTCGACCCGGGGCCCGGGGCTCGGAGCCCCCGTCACCTCGCTCCAGGCGAACGTGGGGCCCCCCGCGGCGACGACGCGCCCGTTCGCGATCGCCGGGGCGTCGGTGGGCCCGGCGCCGCGCGCGTCGGCCGGCCGGAGGGGCGCGGTCTTCCCGGAGACGGCGCCCGTGAGCACCGCGGCGCACAGCGTCACGGCCACCACGGCGACCGGGAGCCCCACGGACCACCGAGGCCGGACGCGCACGTCCCGGGGGACCGGCTGCCGCTACATCAACCTCGGGGCGAGGGTCAACTGGCGTTCACGGACCGTAGAAGTAGGCACCGGCCGAACGGGGGGTGGAGCGCGAGCCCATGGACGCCCAAGAACCGAAGCTGAAGCGCGAGATCAGCACGTGGGGATTGACCTCGATCACGGTCGGCGGGATCATCGGATCCGGGATCTTCGCCCTCGCGGCCACGATGGGGTCGGTGGCGGGGCCGGCGGCCGTCGTCGCGCTCGCCCTGCTCGGCGTCGTCGTCATCCTGATGGCGCTCCCGTACGCGGAGCTCGGGGCCGCGTTCCCGATCACGGGGGGCCCGTACTCGCTGCCGCGTCGGGCCCTCGGGAACTTCGCGGGGTTCATGCTCGGCTGGGGGTACTTCCTCTACGCCTTCATCGGGACCGCCGCGATCATCGACGTCTTCGTGGAGTACCTCGGGACCTACTGGTCCGCGCTCACGTTCGTCAACAGCGCGGGCGTCCTGTCGATCACCTGGCTCGGGGTCGGGCTCGCCCTCGCGATGCTCGCGGCCTACACGCTGCTCAACATCGCGGGGATCAAGTGGGGCAGCCTGTTCGCGCTCGTCACGACCTTCGCGAAGATCATCCCGCTCGTCCTGTTCGGGCTCATCGGGATGCTGCTGATCCGGGTCGGCAACTTCACCGAGTTCGGGTTCTCGCCGTTCGGGTGGGCCGGGATCGCGTTCGCGATGTCCCTCGGCTTCTTCGCGTTCACCGGCTTCGAGTCGGCGTCGATCCCCGCGGAGGAGGTGAAGGACCCGAAGCGCGCGATCCCCCGCGCCACGATCCTGAGCGTCCTCATCGTGACCGCGATCTACGCGCTCGTGGCGGTCGCCTTCCTCGGCGGGGTGCGCTGGGGCGATCTCTCGCTGACCCCGGGCGACTGGGGGTCGACCGGCAGCCTCCTGCTCAACAACGTCGCGGACGCCTGGGGGCTCGGGATCCTCGGCACCGTGGTCGTCTTGGGCGCCCTCATCTCGACCGCCGGGGCCGGCGGCGACTGGGTGCTGCTGCAGGGGCGCATCCCGTTCGCCATGGCCCGGGACAGCCTGTTCTTCAAGTCCCTCGCCAAGGTGGACCCCCGGTTCGGCACGCCGGCGTTCGCCCTCCTCTTCGCGAGCGCGCTCACGGGCGTCTGCCTGATCACGTTCCCGAACTTCCCCGAGGTGGCCCTGCTCGCGTCGATCACCACGCTGGTGCCGTACGGGGCCGCGGCGCTCGCGCTGCTCGTGCTGCGGCGGACCGAGCCCCGCGCGGAGCGGCCGTTCCGGCTCCCCCTCGCCGGAGTGCTGACCCCGACGGCGTTCGTCGTGGCGACCGTGCTCGTCTACTGGGCCTCCTGGCCGTGGACCCTGGTCGGCGTGTTCCTGATGCTCTCCGCCGTGCCGCTCTACTTCCTGTTCACGTCGGCGGAGTTCCGGCGCGCGGGTCGGGTCGCGGAGATGGCGATCGCGGTCGGCGCCCTCGGGCTGCTCGGCCTCGACTTCGTCTACGCGCCGTTCTCGAGCGCGACGTTCCGCGGCGCCGGGCCCTACCTCAACGGACTCCCGATCCTGCCGGTCGTCGGCACCGCCCTGCTGTTCGTCGGGATCCCGATCTACTTCGTGACCCTGCTGCTGCGGCGGGCCACCTACGCGGAGTCGAAGGGGGTCCTCTGGATCGCGACGTACCTCGGCGGCCTCGGGCTGATCTCGTACCTGGGCGACCAGTTCTTCATCTACGAGAACTTCCTCCAGCCGAGCAGCGGCTACCCGGTGACGATCGAGCCGATGGGGCTCCTCAACATGCCGTGGGATCTCGTGGTGCTCGTCGCCTTCGGGCTGGCGATGTTCGTCTGGGGCTACTACTCGGCGCTCCGCGGGCCCGGGCAGGCGACCGAGGCCGTCGCCGCCTCGGAGGCGCCGAGCGGCGTCCCGACGGGGCCGGCCTGAGGCGACGGGACCGGACCGGAGGGCGACGATGACGCGAACGCGCTCCGGGCCGGCGCGGCTTCCCGGGAGCCCGGATCCGGGCGACCGGCCCGCCCGGATCGCCCAGCCGAGCCGGGCGGAGGCCGAGTGGGCCCCGCTCGACGAGGTGATCGTCCATCGACCGGGGATCGAGATGTTCTTCGGGCTCCTCGAGCCGTACTCGTTCCTCTACGAGCGGGCGTTCCGGATCGATGAGGCCGCCTACGAGCACGGCACGCTCGAGCACGCGCTCGGGGAGGCCGGCGTCCGGGTGCGCCACCTGATCCACCTCGCCATCGAGATCGGGAAGCGACGGCCCGAGCTCGTGGAGGAGATCCGGCGGGAGGTCCTGCGCCTGGTCCGGTACACGGGGCCGCGGTCGATGGTCGAGGCGGCCCGGTCGGCGCTGCGACGGAACCTCGACCGGTTCGACGGCGAGACCCTGTTCAACATCCTCCTCCTCCGGCCCTCGGTGCGCCTGCGCCGGGAGCGGGGCGAGCGGGTGATCCTGCCGACGGTGGAGCTCGACACGCCGCTCGCGAACCTGTACTTCATGCGCGACCAGCAGGCGCTGACGGCGCGCGGGTTCGTGCAGGGCCGGATGTCGAAACCCCAACGTCGCCACGAGCCGCTCCTGACGGGGGCGCTCCTCCGGGCCGCGGGGGCCCGGTTCGCCGGCCGGGTGCGGGCCCCCGGCACGTTCGAGGGGGGCGACTTCCTGCCGATGGGCGACTTCGCCCTGCTCGGGACGGGCGACCGGACCAACGCGAGCGGCGTCCGTCAGCTGCTCGCCTGCGATCTCGGGGTCGACGAGGTGGCGGTCGTGCACCAGCCGAGCCACCCGGCGATCCCGGGCGACCGCCCGGACCCGATGATCGACATGCACCTCGACACGTACCTGAACGTCCCCGGCGCGGGGCTGGTCGTCGGCTGCCGGCCGCTGCTCGACCGGGCCCGGACGGAGGTCTACCGACGGAGTCCGGGCCGGCCGTTCCTCCGGGTCGGCCCCGCCGTCTCGCTGACGGAGTACCTGACGCGCCGGCGCCTCGAGATCGTCGGGATCTCGACCCTCGAGCAGATGAGCTACGCCTCGAACTTCCTCTGCGTGCGCGATCGGAAGATCCTCGCCATCGAGGTCGAGGACGAGGTCGACCGGGTCCTCGCGACCCTCGCGGGCGCGGCGCGGGCGGACCGGCGGCGGTACGGGGGGCTGCTGGCCCTCGCCCGGAAGGAGCGGGCCGCGCTGGAGAGCGCCAACGAGTTCTTCCCGCACACGTCGGCCCTCCGGGACCGAGGGGTGGAGGTCGTGCCGCTCGACCTGCGGGAGATCACGGGCGGCTACGGGGGGGCGCACTGCATGACCTGCGTCACCCGACGCGGCCGGGCCGGATGACGCGCGCCGCCCCGCGCCGGCGCATCGTGCTCGCCCTCGGCGGCAACGCGATCCAGCGCGCCCACGACCGGGGGACCTGGGCCGAGGCGGTGCGGCAGGTCCGACGGACGGCCCGGGCGCTCGCGCCGCTCGTGCGGCCGGGCCTCGAGCTGGTCCTCACGCACGGCAACGGGCCGCAGGTGGGGGTCCTCCTCCGCGAGGCCGAGCTCGGTGCGCCGGAGGTCCCGGAGGCGCCGATGCACGTCCTGGACGCCGAGACCGAGGGACAGATCGGCTACCTGATCGCCCAGGAGCTCGGCGCGGAGCTCGCGCGTCGACGGGCGGGGCGTACGGTCGTGCCGGTGATCAGCCGAACCGAGGTGGATGTCCGCGATCCCGCGTTCCGCCGTCCGACCAAGCCGGTCGGCCGGTTCTACGGCGCCGCGGACGCCCGACGGCTCGCGCGCGAGCACGGCTGGACCCTGCGCGAGGACCGGGCGCGCGGGGGCTGGCGGCGGGTCGTCCCGTCGCCGCGCCCGCTCCGCTGGCTCGAGGGGGCGGCGATCGCCGACCTGCTCGCGCGCGGAGCGGGGGCCCGGACGGTCTTCGTGGTGGCGGGCGGCGGCGGGATCCCGGTCGTGCGGCGTGGGTCCCACTGGGCGGGGGTCGATGCCGTGATCGACAAGGACCTCGGGGCCGCCCTCGTGGCCCGCACGGTCGGAGCGGACACGCTCGCGATCGTGACCGACGTGCGGGGCGCGGCGCTGGGCTTCGCCTCGGGCCGGCCGCGGTGGCTCGGCGCGGTCTCCCGTCGGGACCTGGCCGGGTACCTGCGGCGCGGCGAGTTCGCGGAAGGATCCATGGCCCCCAAAGTGGAGGCCGGGCTCCGGTTCCTGGCGTCAGGGGGGCGTCACTTCCTGATCACCGACATCCGGTCGCTGCCCGCGGCCCTTCGGGGTCGCGCCGGGACCCGGGTCGACTCGGACCGGCCCGTCGGATCCGCCCGTCGCAGCTAGCCCGAGCCGGGGGCGGACCGGTCCGACCCCGGCGGCGGCCCGGACGCTGGCGCGCCCGACGCGGCCAGCAGCAGGTGGCGGACCATCCCCACCAGCGGCCCCGGCGCCAGCGGCAGGGGGACCGCGGTCAGTCCGGGCGCCGGGCGGACGAGCGGGTCGTGGGAGCCGACGACGACGAGCGTGCCGCGCGGGATCTCCCCGCGCGCCCACCGACGGACCGTGCTGCAGAAGTAGCCGGCGCTCGCGACGACCAGCACCGGGAACCGGTCCGCCAGCGTGGCCCAGGGACGCTCGCTCTCCGCGTCGAGGACGAACCGGACCGGGAGGCCGTCGGCCTCGAGCAGGTCGGCGATCGAGCGGCCGAGGCTCGGCGTCTCGCCGACGATGAGCACGCGACGCTCCGGCATGCACGAAGGCATCCGGGCGGCCGGATTATAGGCGGGCCGTCAGCCCGAATTGACCTTCCGCCCGTCCGACAGCGCCAAGAGCCGCGCCCCCGGTGACCGTCGCCGAGCATGCCCGACCGCGCCCGAGCCCCGGAGTCCCTCGGGTCCGCCGTCGCCTATCTGGACGCCCTCCCGGTCGGCCTCGCGGTGATCGAGGCCCCGGGCACGATCTCCTGGGCGAACCGCGCCTACTTCGAGATCTCGGGCCGCGACGCGGCCACGCTGGGCCTCGACTTTCACCAGATCCTCGACGAGGACGGCTCCTGGGCGGCGCCGATCCGCACGGCGGTCGACGACGCGCTCCGGGACGGCCGCGCGGCGACGTTCCGCTCCGTGCGGGCCCGGTACCGTCACACGCCCGGCGGCACCTTCCTGGACGTCGACGTGCAGCGCGTGCCCGGAGCGGACCGCGGCCCCGCGCGCGCGCTGCTGTTGATCCGGGACGTCACGGACCGGGAGCGGGAGCGGGTGCGATCGCAGCTGTTCTACGAGGCGTTCCGGACCTCCACCAACCCGATGCAGCTCACCGACGTCCGGGGCATCATGGTCGACGTGAATCCGGCGTTCGAGCGCATCTACGGCTACACGCGCGCCGAGTGCCTCGGACGCAAGCCGAACCTCGTGCGCAGCCGGCACACGCCGCCCGAGGTCTACGAGGCGATGTGGAAGGACCTCGCGGACCCCGCGCGGGGCTACTGGGCGGGCGAGATCCTCAATCGGGATCGGCGCGGGCGAGAACGGCCGGTCCTGCTCTCGATCACCGGGATCCGCGACGCGCGGGGCGACGTCACGAACTACCTCGGGGTCGCGGTCGACCTCTCGGAGCAGCGGGCGTGGGAGCTCAAGAGCGCGCACTCCGACAAGCTCGCGTCGGTCGGCCAGCTCGCGGCGGGCGTCGCCCACGAGGTGAACACCCCGCTGGCGAACCTCATGCTGATCACGGAGAGCCTCCGGCGGAAGACCGACGATCCGTGGGTGCGGTCGCGGCTCGAGACCATGGCCGAGCAGATCGAGGTCGCGGCCCGGATCGTGCGCGGGCTCCTCGACTTCGCGCGACGGGAGGAGCCGCAGATCGCCGAGGTCGACCTCGCCGACGTGGCCCGCGACGCGATCGGCTTCCTGCGCGGCAAGCAGTCCCCGGACGTGGAGATCGCGGAGGAGTTCCCGTCCGAGCCGGTCCGCGTGGCGGGGGACCGCGGCCAGCTGAGGCAGGTGGTGACGAACCTCCTCACCAACGCCTACGACGCGATGCACGGCCGAGGGACGATCCGCGTGACCGTCCGCCGGCGCGGGGCCCGGGCCGAGCTCGAGGTGGTCGACACGGGGCCCGGCATCCCCCCGGAGGTGCTGCCCCACGTCTTCGAGCCGTTCTTCACGACCAAGCCGGAGGGCGAGGGGACGGGGCTCGGCCTCGCCATCTGCCACGGGATCGTGCTCTCGCACCACGGTTCGATCTCGGCCCGGAACGTGCCCGGCGCGGGGGCGGAGTTCGTGATCTCGCTGCCGCCGGCCGCGGGAAGTCCGGGTCCCGCCGGGGCGCCGAAAGCCTAACTTCCCGGACCCCGCTCGGGGGCCCGTGCGTCTCTTGGTCGTGGACGACGACGCAGTGTTCCGGGACGAGCTCCTCGACCTGCTCACCGACGACGGCCACCGGGGGGAGGCGGTGCCGTCGGTGGCGGCGGCCCTCGCGCGCCTCGAGCACGAACCGTTCGACCTCGTGCTCACCGACCTCAAGATGCCCCGCCAGGGCGGCCTCGAGCTGCTCCGGGAGATCCGCCACCGGTGGCCCCGCACGCTGGTGGTCGTCGTCACGGGCTACGCGAGCGTGGAGACCGCGCTCGACGCGATGAAGCTGGGCGCCTTCGACTACGTGCGCAAGCCGTTCCGGCTGGAGCAGATCCGGGCCGCGCTGGAGCTGGCCCGCTTGGAGCACGAGTTCGAGGCGCCCCAGGAGGCGCGTCGGGACCCCGTGCGCGAGGCGGGGGCCCTCGCCGCCGCGGGGCAGCACGAGGTCCTGTTCCTCGGCGACCCGCACCCGGCCCCGGGCCCCCATCTGACGGTGGGCGCCCCGCTGCCGAGCGACCCCGTCGAGCTCCACGACCGGGTCCGGGCGTTCACGGCCGAGCACCCGAACGCCGCGGTGGTGATCTCGGGCGTCGAGCGGCTGTTGGTCGACCACCGCCTCGAGGACGTGGTCGCCGTCCTCGAGGCGATCCGCGTCGAGCTCGCCGACCGGGGACCCCTGCGGGTCGGGTTCAATCCTCGTCGGGTCGGTCCGGCGGAGGCGGCGGCGCTGGGGGCCGCCGTGACCGGTCCCGAGACCCACGAGACGCTCGAAGCGCTGGCGAACCCGCTCCGACGCAAGGTCCTCGAGCGGCTGGCGCTCGGGCCGGGGTCGTTCGGCGATGCGATGGCGGCCGCGGGGCTCGACGACTCCCCGAAGATGTCGTTCCATCTGCGTCGGCTGACCGTCGCCGGCCTCCTGGTGCACGAGGGCGACCGGTACCGGCTCACGAGCCGCGGCGAGGCCGCCGTGCGGCTCCTGGCGGCGGCGGCGTTCCTCCCGCCGAACGAGGCGACCGGGAGCGTCGCGTTCGCGGACCGCAAGCCCCCGGGCGGCGGTCGCGGGTCGGAGCGCCGACGCGAGGGCCCGACCCCCTAGGCGGCCGCCGGGGCCACGGTCGGGCCGCCCCCGGTCGGCGGGAGCGCGCCCTCGGCGGGGGTCCGGGCCGGCCCGGCGCCGCCCCCGGCCGGCGAGGCCGCCGGCCGCCGGAGCCACCAGTGCGCGAGCCGGGGCGCCCCGATCGGCGGGCGTCGTCCCTCCTCGCGCCGGGAGGGCGCGGGCCGATCGAGGACGCGGTAGGCGACCCGCTTCGCGAGATCGTCGAACAGGATCTCCGCTCCGGCATACCCCCAGACGATCGCGGCCCAGGCGACGGGGATCGGCGCGAAGAGCCATCCCGAGAGCGCGATGCCCGTGGCGAACAGCTGCGTGGCCACGACGCTGAACACCAGGAGGCGGGCGGGGCGGCTCCGGTAGAACGGGCCCTCGGTGCGGGTGAGGAAGATCACGAAGTGGCCGGCGACGGACAGTTTGAGGTAGAGGAGCGTCTGGAGCGCGCCGCCGCCGACGTGGTAGACGTTCGCCGCGACATAGAGGAAGGCGAACGACGAGACGACCCCGGTGAGGCCGAGGGACGTCGCGACGGTCAGCACCCGCCGCATCCGCCAGCTCACCGGACCGGCGGAGACCTCGGCCCGATCGTAGGCGATCGCCAGGATCGCGGCGTCGTTCAGGAGCGCGATCAGGACGATCATGATCGCGGTCACGGGAAAGAAGCCGAGCACGAGGATCGACACCGAGATGAACAGCAGCAGGCGGATCGTCTCCTCGATCCGATAGATCGCGTACGCGGTCATCCGCTGGAAGATCCGCCGGGCCTCGCGCACGGCGGAAAGGATGACGCCGAGCCCGGCGCCGGTCAGCACGACGGCGGCCGCGGCCCGGGCCGCGTCGGTCGCCCCCTGCACCGCGATCCCGGCGTCGGCGGCCTTTAGCGCCGGGGCGTCATTGACGCCGTCGCCGGTCATGGCGACGATGTGCCCCCGCTTCTGGAGATCCTGGACGATCGCGTACTTGTGCTCCGGGAAGACCTGGGCGAAGACGCTCGCCCGCTCCGCGACCTCGGGGGCGAATCCGGCCTCCTCCCCGGGACCGCCCGCCTCCGGGACCACGACCGCGCCGGTGAGCCCGAGCTGGGAGGCGACCTCTCGGGCGATCGCCGCCTGGTCGCCGGTGACGACCTTCACTGCGACGCCGAGCCCCTCGAGGGCCCGGACGACGTCCGCGGAGTCCGGACGCAGCGGGTCGAACAGCGGCACGAGCCCGAGGTACCTCCAGGGTCCGGGGCCGTCGGCCTGCGCCACGCCGAGGGCCCGGTAGCCCCGGGCCGCGAACTCGCGCACCGCCGACTCGACGGCGGCCGGCGCCGTCGCGTCCCCGCTCGCGAGCCGGAGGATCGCCTGGGGCGCTCCCTTGCTGACGCGGAACGGCCGACCGTCCGGGGCCGTCCCGGACGCCTCGGTGCGCTTCGACTCCGGATCGAACGGCCGGAACGTCGCGACCCGATAGCCCTGCCCGAGCGCCGCGGCCCCGGTCGAGGCGAGAACCGCGTCGTCGATCGGGTCGCGGTCCTCGGCCCGGGAGGCGAGCGCGGCGGCGCGGAGGACGTCGTCCGCCGAGGCGCCAGCGAGGCAGAACGGGTCCCCCATGCGCAGTCGGTTCTGGGTCAGGGTGCCGGTCTTGTCCGAGCAGAGCACGTCGACCCCGGCGAGCTCCTCGACCGTGGCGAGCCGGCTCACGATGGCGCCCTCGGCCGCGAGCTTCCGCGCCCCGACCGCCATCGTGACGGAGAGCACCGTCGGCATCGCGACGGGGATCGCCGCGACCGCGAGGACGAGGGCGAACTGGAGCGACGTGAGGAGGTCTTCGCCCCGCAGGAGGGCGACGGCCTCGATCACGATCGCGAGGGCGAGCGCGAGGACGATCAGGAAGTCCCCGATGCGCAGCACCGCGCGCTGGAAGTGGCTCACCGTGTGCGTCTCCGCGACGAGCCGGGTGGTGCGCCCGAGATACGTCGACGAGCCGATCGTCGTCACCCGGGCGTCGGCCTCGCCGCGGCGGACCACCGCGCCCGAGTAGAGCGTGCCTCCGAGAGCTCGGGTCACGGGGAGCGACTCGCCCGTGAGGGCGGACTGGTCGACCTCGAGGGGACCGCCGGCGGCGACCGTGGCGTCGGCGGGGACGATGTCCCCGATCCGCACGCGCAGGTAGTCCCCGGGGACCAGCTCCCGGGCGGGTCGGACCGACCACCGCCCGTCCCGGAGCACCCGCGCCTGGGGCGCGAGGTGGGCCTTCAGGGCTCGGACCGCGTTGCCGGCCTGGTTCTCCTCCCAGAAGCCGACGACGGCGTTGACGACCAGCAGCGCGAGGATGATCGCGGTGTCCGGCCAGTGCCCGACGAGGAGGGCGAGCACGAGGGCCGCCTCGATCATCCACGGGATCGGACCCCAGAAGTACGCGAGGAACCGGAGGGCGCGGTTCGGTTCCTTCTCGACGATCTCGTTGAACCCGAACCGCGCTCGAAGCTCCCCGACGTCGACGTCGCGGAGCCCGGGCCCCGGGCCGGCGGAGGCGTCCCCGGTTCCCGAGTCCGGCCCTGCCATCGTTCCGACCCGACCGCGCTCGCTCGGCCCCGGGCGCGCCTCGATATCCCTCGGGCCGTTTACGTTCCGCGACCCGGGGCTCGCGCGGCGCGCGACCCGCGCGGGACGGTGCCGGACCCGTTAAGGGCGCGCGGAGCCTAGGGAGGTCGCCACGGCATCCGGGCGCCCCCTCCCGGTGCCCCCGCAGGGACGACATGGCGGTTCTCCGCCCCGTGATCATGCGCAGCCTCGCCCGCACGGTGCGCGGGTTGCAGGGGGAGCGGGTGCCGGTTCTCGCCGGTCACAAGCTCCTGTACCGATGCAATCTCGAGTGCCACATGTGCCCGTTCTGGCGCCGCGAGGACGACCCCTTGCTGACGGTCCCCGAAGAGGTGCGGATGATGGACGCGCTCGTCCGCGCGGGGGTCTCCTTCCTCGGTTTCGAGGGCGGCGAGCCGCTGCTGCGCCCCGAGCTGCCGGCGATCCTCGAAGCGGCGCACGCCCGCTTCCACACCTCGGTCGTCACCAACGGCTGGCTCCTCGCCCAGCGATTTCGCGAGCTGCGCCCGCACCTCGAGTACCTCTTCGTCTCGCTCGACGGGATGCGGGCGACGCACGACCGGCTGCGCGGGATCCCCCGGTCGTTCGACCGGGCGGTCGCCGGCATCCGGACCGTGGACGGCGAGGTCCCGCTCGCCATCAGCCATACCGTGACGAAGGACAACCTGGGGCACGCGGAACAGCTCGTCGGGCTCGCCCAGGAGCTGGGGGTTCGCATCACGGTCCAGGTCGCCTACGACTACTCCACGGCCGATCCGATGTCCCCGGACCGGGCCGCGCTCCGGGCGACGCTCGAGCGCCTGCTCGCCCTGAAGCGCGCCGGGGCGCCGATCCTCGAGTCCCCCGAGTATTTTCTCGCCCTGCTCGGCTCCTGGTACGGCGACCGCCCCTGGGTGTGCCGACCCTGGATGACGATCAACGTGGACCCGAGCGGGCGGATCGTGATGCCGTGCTACGTGCTCCAGGAGTACAGCGGCAAGGTCCCGATCTGGGACGTCGACATCCGCGCGCTCTGGAACTCCTTCGACTGGGATCGGTACACGAGCTGCAACAAGTGCGCCCTCGCCTGCTACCTCGAGCCGTCCCTGTTCTCGTGGGCGAACCCGAGCATGGTCCGCGAGCGCGTCCTGGAGGCCGGGGTGAACTACCTCCGCGGGCGACGCCGGGCCCGGGCCCGAGAGGCCCTTCCGATGGTCGGCGCCCGCCCGCCCGGGGGACCGCCGCGCTCGCCGTCGCGCGCGCCCGCCGCGCCGTGACGGGTTCCGCTCCGGCCGGGCGCGCGAAGGTTCGGGAAAGGGTTGGTCGGTCCGGGCGTCGGCCGCTCGGCCCTACCCGGCCGCGGCGATCCGCGTCACCGCGCGCCGGGCGGGCTCGATCAAGTACAGCACGCCCGCCACCAGGGCGAAGATGCCGCCCACCAGCGCGAGCAGGTTGGTGCCCAATCCGAGCACGGCCCAGCCGATGATCGCGAGCACGACCAGCAGCACGCCCGGGGCCACCGGCCGCTCCTTCCAGCTGTGCTCGCCCAGGTGGGCGAACAGCAGCACCAGGGCGCCGACGACGAACAGCACCACCGCCTCGGCCAGCGCGCCGACGCCGCCCGCGAACCGGGCCAGCGCGAAGTCGACGACGCCGAACGCGACGGCGACCACGCCGCCGACCAAGATCAGGAGCCCGCCGGCCAGACCGAAGAGGTGTCCCATCGCACGCTCTGTCGTAGTTTCCAAGGTCTCTCACCTCCGGGTGCGTAGCTCCCTCCGAAGAACCCGCGGGCCGCGGGGAGTCGAAGGGGCGTCCTAGCCTCGGCTCGCCGCCCGGCTACATGAACCCTCGTCCCGCGCGCCGCCGCACCGCCCCGTCCGGCGAGGATTCGTCGGCGGACGCCGGACCGGAGGAGCCCGGATTCCCACGATTGTCGAACGCGCTCCCGCGGGCTCGCGACCCCCGCGCCGGCGTGCGACGATCGACCCGGCCGGGGCGTCGCCCCGGGCGACGCTCGGCCCTCCGCTAGCGGTCGCGCCGGGCGTCCGCGGGACGGGGCCGCCGGTCCGAGCCTCCGGGGGACGGGTCCCGGGCCGACACCAGCCGGTCGAACCACTCGGGGTAGTCGTAGAACCGGACGAGAAGGTACGACTCGAGCGCCGCCACCTCGGGCAGCCCCGCGGCGAACCGCTCGAGCTCCTCCTGGTGCGCGGCCGAGGGGAGGATGACGAACGTCGTGAGATGCTCCGGCGATTCGCCCCCGCCGGGTCCGGCCGGGAGGGTCAGCGGATAGTGCTTCCGAACCTCCGCCGCGACCCCCTCGCGGGACGCGTGGGGGCGGAGGAAGAGGGTCAGTGCGACGACGGGGCGGGAGAAGACCCGGAAGTCGAACACCGGGACGAACCAGATGGCGAGCTCGTCGAGCAGAGCCGCGTACTTTCGGGTCATCGTGCGGGTGGAGATGCCGACGCGACGGGCCGTGTCGTGGAGCGCCGCCTCCGGACGCTCCCTGAGGGCGCGCACCACCCGCAGGTCGAGCGAACTGAGCGGACGCTTCGGTTCCGGCAGGCTCCACGGCATCGGGGTGTCGACCTCGACCACCCCGGCGAAATGCCGAAGGAGCTCGAGACGACGGTGGAACGTCGCGGCGTCGGGGGCCACGATCGCGACGGAGACCCACTCTCCGAGGAACTCGATCGCGCTCACGACCCCGTCGATGAGCTTCAGCCGCTCGAAGAGCGCCGGTTTCTCCCGGTGGTGCGCCAGGCGGACCGCGACCCATCCGGCCTGCCAGCCGAAGAGCGCCGGGTTCACCCAGACGGCGTAGCTCCGAAGAAATCCGCTGGACCTCCACCACCGCATCCGCGCGGCGACCCGGGAGCGGCCGATGCGGAGGGAGCGCGCGACGCGGGTCGCGTTGATCCGCGGGTCGATCCCGACGAGGTTCACCGCCCCGTCCCGGTACATCTCGCGCAGGACGGCGAGATCGATCGCCTCCGGCTCGAAGCTCGGGCTGACCAACGGGTCCCTCGCAGTTCCCATCGGGGCATCAGACTTCCGCATTTGGGCGACGCGAGCGCAAACATCGGACAGCTTCTCGGGCGGCCTGTCCTCGTTTTCTCGGTCCCCCGCGGTAAGGTTTGAGCTCGGGCCGCCCCTCTCCGGGCCCGATGGAGCCGTCCCCCGCCCGCACCCCGACCGTCGTCTCGACCGAAGTCTCCGAAGAGGCCGCGGCCCGCCGCGGCACGATGGTGCTGCTCCTGCTGGCCGGGGCGGCCCTGATGGTCAACTACGTCGAGACGATGCTCGTGCCGGCGCTCCCCACCCTGGTCGCGTTCTTCGACGGCGTGCCGTACACCACGATCGCGTGGGTCGTGTCGATCTATCTGCTCGTCGGCGTGGCCACGACGCCGATCTTCGCGAAGCTGGGCGACATCTACGGGATGAAGCGGATCCTCCTCGTCGTCCTGACGGTCTACGCCCTCGCGGTCGGCGTCACCGGCTTCACGCCTCAGATCGCCGCGCTGCTCGGTCTCTCCCGCGCGTCCGCCGTCTACCTGCTCATCGGGACCCGGGGGGTCCAGGGGATGGGCCTTGCGCTGTTCCCGCTCGCCTTCGCCATGATCCGGGAGGAGCTCCCGCCCGCGCGGGTCGGCCAGGCCCAGGGGCTGATCGCGGCGATGTTCGCGATCGGCGCGGCGCTCGGCCTGTTCGTCGGGGCGTGGCTCATCCAGAACTTCGGCTGGCAGGACGCGTACCACACGGTGATCCCCGTCGCGGTCGCGATCGTGATCCTGGCGGCGCTCTTCCTGCCGGAGTCCCGCCATCGTCTGGCCGAGAAGCTCGACGTGCCGGGGGCGGCCCTGCTCGGCAGCGCCCTCGCGATGTTCCTGCTCGGGCTCTCCCAGGGTCCCGCGTGGGGGTGGGCCCGGCTCTCGGCGTACCACCTCGGGGCCGTGCCCCTCGGGGTGCCCACGTTCTTCGTCCTGGCGGCGGCGCTCGCGGCCCTGTTCTACGTGCGGGAGCGGACCGCGAAGGCCCCGATGATCTACCTGGATCGGTTCCGGGAGCGCAACCTCGCCCTCAGCTACTTCGGGGCGCTGCTCACGGGGATCGCGATCTTCCTCGGATTCGTCGGGCTCACGATCTGGGTGGAAACGCCGATCGTCGGCCTGGGACGCTCGATCTTCGAGTTCGGCGTGCTCTCGCTGCCCACGACGATGTCGATGCTGGTCGCGGCCCCGTTCGTCGGCCGCGGGATCTCGCGGTTCGGGCCGAAGCCGATGGTCCTCCTCGGCGCCGGGCTCACGTCGGTCGGCTTCCTCCTCGTGATCGCGTTCGACGCGACGTTCTACGGCACCATGCTCGCCGCCGTTCCGGTCTTCGTGGGGCTCGTGGCGATGCTCATCTCGCTCGTCAACGTGGTCGTGCTGAGCTCACGGAAGGGCGAGACCGGCATCCAGACCGGGCTCGCCGAGATGTTCCAGGACCTCGGGGCGAGCATCGGGCCGATCGTCGTCGCGACGGTCCTCGCGAGCCTCACCGCGACGTACGTCACGACCGTGGCCACCCCGTCGGGCCCCGTGGCGCAGCCCGTGACCCTCCCGACGGGGGCGGCGTTCCACTGGCTGTTCGCGCTGGGGGCGATCCTCGCCGTGGTCGTGGGGATCCTGGGCGCGTTCCTCAAGAACTTCTCGTTCGCGGAGGCCGCCGCCGCGAGCCCCCGGGCGGCCGACCCGCCGGCGGACGGAGGTCGGACGGCGACGGGCGGACCGGTGGCCCCCGGGCCCGAGGGGATTCGAACCCCTGATCTTGCGGTTAAGAGCCGCCTGCTCTACCGGGCTGAGCTACGGGCCCACGGTCGGCTCGGCCCACGTTAGGCTCGGGAGATAAAGGCTCGGGGTTGCGGAGCCCGGGTCACGCGCGCAGCCGTTCGAGCGCGGCCCCGACCATGAGCGGGAGCAGCAGCGTCACGTCGCCGTCCACCGTCAGGTGGCGGGCGCGCGGCTTCACCTTGCCCCACGAGACCGCCTCGCGGGTGCGGGCGCCCGAGAGGCTGCCGTCCCACTCGACGGCGGTGGTGATGTAGAGCGCCGCGTCGAGCCCCCCGCGGAACTGGTTCCACCAGATCGTGTGGTGCTTCGAGATCCCGCCGCCGAGCAGGATCGCGCCCGACCGTGGCGCGGCAAAGACGAGGTCGCTGAGCCGCTGCTCGTCGGCGAACAGGTCCACGGTGAGCGCGCGATGGTCCTGCCAGAAGAGCCAGAGCTGCGCCCCGACGGCCCCGTCGGTGATCCCGGGCACGATCACCGGCACCCGGCGCTCGTAGGCGGCCCGCAGGATGCTCGACGACGCGGTGCGCGGGATCGCGGCCCCGATCGCCGCGGCGAGGTCCGCCGTGGAGAGCGACCGCGTGCCGCCCGCCCAGAGCCTCTCCAGGATCCCGCGCATCTTCCGTTCCACGATCGCGCCGTAGTTCGCCTCGGGGATGACGAGGTTCCCGAGCCGGTAGAGGTGGCGGCGGTGCAGGGCGACGTCGTCGAGGTCCCAGGCCCCGTGGTAGTACGGCTTGAACGATCGCGCGAGGTCGTGGTCGAGCGTTCCGCACGTCGTCACGACGGCGTCCACGTAGCCGGCCCGGATCAGGTGCGCGAGCACCCCGCGGGTCCCGGTGGCGACGATGTCCGCGGGGAACGAGAGGAACGTCGTCATGTCGCGGTCGCCGAGGATGGAGGCGAGCAGGTCGACGCCGTCGGCGACGCCCTTCGCGCTGAATCCACCCGCCGCCTCGAGCCGCCGCACGAGCCGGTCGAGGCTCGGCGCATCGTCCACCCGAAGGTCCTCGACCCGGCGCGGCATCGCCGCCGGGGGAGCGGCCGGGGGTTAAAGCGCTCCCGTGAAGCCGAGCGTGTACGAGCGGAAGACGAGGAGGTAGGCGATCACGTAGCCCAGGATCGCCCCGCCGTTGAGCAGCGGCAGCCCGGCCTGGGCGTTCCCGCGGAGGACGAGCCGCATCAGCACGCCGTAGCCGACGAGCGACCCGAGGAGGGTCGCGGCGGCGACGATCGCGTTCCCCCCCACCCCGAGGACGTCGGGGTGCCCGGGCAGCCAGACGAACGCCGAGACGACCAGCGTGCCCGGGATCACGACGTCGCCGAGCCCCATGAACAGGGCCTGGCGCTCCTCGGTCGGCTGGCGGCGCGTCTCGGCGAGCGACGGCGACGAGGTGTAGTCGAACCCGGCCGAATCGGGCATCACCATCAGGATCGGGAGCTTCATGTCGGTCACGACCTCGGCGAGCGAGACCATGTGCTTCGTGCCGTAGACGGCGATCGCGTCGTAGATCAAGAGCGCGACGAGCAGGATGAACGCGGGGAGGATCGCGAAGGAGATGCCGAGGATGGCGATCAGGGAGCCCGCGGCGAGGAAGCCGACGAGGTCGACGACGTACCACTGGGGCTCCATCAGGAGCGCGAGGTAGAGGCTGGCGCTCACGGTCCCGGCGAGGATGAGCGCCGGCACGATCGTGATCTCCGCGGCGTACGGCGGCTGGAGCACGAGGCCCGGCGGGAACAGCGCGAACGTGGCGTAGAGGGTGACGTAGAGCGCGCCCGCGATCGCGAAGAGGATGATGTGCCGGAGGGCGGCGACGCCGCCCTGGCGCCGGGCGAGGTAGAGGATCCCGAGCGGGGCCAGGACGATGAGCACGATGATCTCGATCGGGGCGGTCACGCTCTGCGCGTTCGAGGACGAGGAGAGGCCGGCGGAGAGGAACGGCTCCGCGAGCGTGAGGCCGACGACCTGCGCGCCCACGTAGAGCGCGAGCAGCCCGAGCCACCGGACGCTGCGCATCGCTCGCTACGGCTGCACCACGGCGTACGCGTTGTTGCCGAGGACCTTCGTCACCTTCGCGTTGACCGTCGAGCCCCGCTGGGTCGCCCCGGTCACGAAGATGACGAACCCTTCCTTCTTCGCGACGCCGTCCCCGCGGCGCCCGACGTCCTCGATCGTGAGCCGGTAGACCTCGCCGACGACGACCGGCGCCTTCGGCTTCTCGGGGGCGACCACCCGGCGGACCGTCACCGGGCGCTGGGCGCCGCACGCCTCGCAGACGAGGAGGGTGAGCCGTCCGTCCTTCACGAGGTGGGTGTCGGGGCGCTTGCACTCGGAGCAGATCACGTACTTCGCGGTGTACTCGCGGATCCGCTGGGCGATCTGGTCCTTCGTGAGGCGGGACTTGAGCACCGCGCGCGGCAGGTCGAGCACCCCGGGGCACCCGAACTCCTTCGCGAGGAACCCGACGACATGGTCCGGGTCGCGCCGGAGCACGCCGCAGATCTCCTGGAAGTTCCGGATCAGCGTGTTCTTCCCGTCGGTCATCACGTCGGGATCGGGGACCTGGAATCGGTCGGAGCCGATCTGCACGGGGGGCAGTTTCGCGCGGGCGCGCTCCAGCAGGGCGGAGTACGGTTCCATCGGAGAAGGAACGAAGCCGGGCGCGGGGGAAAAGCCCTTCGGCCGCTACGGGGCCGGAAACGGCTCGAGCGCGTCGAGCACCTTCGCGAGGTCGCGCACCGCCACGACGTGGGTCGCGGCGCGGCGCACCGCATCGTCCTCGGGGAGGAAGGCGACGCCGACCCGGCTGCGCCGGAACATCCCCACGTCGATGGCGGAGTTCCCGACGGCGGCGGTCTCGGGGGGGGCGACGCCGAGCTGCGCCTGGAGCTCCCGGACCACGCGCTCCTTGTCGTTGATCGGGACCCGGACGATCCCTTCGCCCGTGAGGCGCCCGTCGGAGCTGGTCCGGAAGCCGTTCGCGAGCACGAGGTCGATCCCGAGCTCCCGCCCGATGCGACGGGCGAGCAGGTCGATGCCGCCGCTCACGATCGCGGTGCGGACCCCGCGGGCGTGCAGGGCGTCGACCAGGGCGTGGGCGCCCGGCATGAGCGGGACCTCGGCGAGGATCCGGTCGATCGTCTCGAGGGTGAGGTCGGGGTCCGCGCGCCACCAGATCCGGATGTCGGATCGGATGAACTCGTGGTCGTCGATCTCGTTCGCCAGGAAGCGACGCAGCCCGTCCGCGTTGTGGACGCCGAAGTGCTCGTGCACGGCGGCCCAGGAGCTCGCGACGTTGACGAGCGTCCCGTCCATGTCGAAGGCGACGAACCTAAGCGGCATCGCCCCGCGCGATCCGATCGGCCCGCTCGAGGACGGCGTCGGACGGGGGGCGCGCCCAGGCGTCGAGGTTCGCGTCGATCTGCTCGGGACGGCTCGCCCCCACGACGGGGACGGCCCCCTGCCGGCGGAGCCAGTGCAGCGCGACCGACGCCATCGGCACGTCCGCCGCCTGCGCGAGGTCGCGGAGCGCGCGCGCGCGCCGCTGGAGCTCCGGCAGCCGGTCGGGTTCGAACGTGCGCGACGCGAACCGCTTCACCTCGGCCGGGAGGCGCTTCGCGTCGAGGTAGCGGCCGCCGAGCAGCCCGCGGGCGAGCGGCGTGTACGCCTCGAGCAGGATCCGGTGCGCGCGGCAGTACTCGCGAACGGGGTCCGCCTCCTCGCGGTCGAACAGGTTGTACCGGACCTGGTTCACGACGATCGAGGTCTCGGCGAGGTGCCGCGCGGCCTCCTCGAGCTCGTCGACCCCGAAGTTGGAGACCCCGATCGCCCCGATCCGGCCCTCCTTCCAGAGCGCCTCCAGGGCGCCCATCGTCTCGCCGAGGGCGACGTGGGGGTCCGGGGCGTGCACGAGGTACAGGTCGACCGACGGCCGGCCCAGCCGCTCCAGGCTGTTGATGAGGCTCGCCCGGACCTGGGCGGGCCGCAGGTGCTCCCAGGAGACCTTGGTGGCGACGAACGCGTCGGGGGCGCCCCCCGCGACCCGGGCGAGGACGTCGCCGAGGAGGCGTTCGGAGCGGCCGCCGCCGTAGACCTCGGCCGTGTCGAACCAGCGCAGGCCCCGCTCCCAGGCGCGGCCGATCGTCGCCTTCGTGCGCGCCTCGTCCTCCGAGGTCCAGCGCCCGAGCGCCCACAGGCCGAGCCCGAGCTCGGGGTGGCCCTTCGGGCCGGCGGAGAGCGGTACCGTGCCGATCGCCGGCGCCGGGAGCCGGGCCCCCGGACCGTTCGGCGCGCGCGGGCGACGGGGTCGGGTCGGGCTCATGCGGGCTCCGCGGCCCCGGAGCCGTCCGCCTTCAAGTGGTCGTCGATGCGGCGGATCCGCTCCGTGAGGTCGCGGACCTTCGCCTCGGCCTCCGCCACGACGTCGGGCGGCGCCCGGGCGCGGAATCCCGCGTCGGCGAGGCGGCCCCGGGTCTTCGCGAGGAGTTCGGCGAGCCGCTCCCGCTCGCGTTCCAAGCCGGCGCGGGCGGCGGGCCCCTCCGCCGGCCGTTCGAGGTAGCACTCCCCGAGCGGCGCCACGCGGCTCCCCGCCCCGGGGGGCGCGGGAGCGTCCGCGGGCAGGAAGGCGAGGGCCCCGACCCGGGTGAGCCGCCGGATCGCCGGCGCCTCCCGTTCGAGGACGCGCGCGACCTCCGGCCCCGCCGGGCGGATCCATGCGGACGGCGTCGCCGCGGCCGGCACCTTCGCCTCCGCCCGCAGGTTGCGCAGGAGGCGGATCGCGTCCAGGACCGCCTCCATCTCGAGCTCGGCCTCCGGGTCCGGAGGGGCCTCGGCCGGGGACGGCCACGCAGCGACCGCGAGGAGGTCGCCGTCGTGCGGCAGGGCATGCCACAGCTCCTCCGTCACGTGCGGAACGAACGGGTGCAGCCGACGCAGCGTCCGCTCGAGCACGAAGCCGAGCACGGCGGCCGCCTCCCGGCGCGCGGGTTCGCCGCGCCGGCCGGCGAGCGCGTCCTTGGCGATCTCCACGTACCGGTCCGCGACGTCGTGCCAGACGAAGCCGTGGAGGAGCGCCGCCGCCCGGCTCGGTTCGAACGCCGCGAGCGCCCGATCGACATCCTCCGCCGCGCGGCGGTACCGGGCGAGGAGCCAGCGGGACTCGAGGGCGGCCCCGCGCTCGATCCGGGGCGGGGCCGCGAGCGCGCCGGGCCCGGTCGGCAGGTGAGGAACGGCGAACCGGACGAGGTTCCAGACCTTCGTGAGGAAGTTCCGCGCCCCGTCGAGCGACGCGTCGCCGAACGCCCCGTCCTCCTCGGCCGGGTTCGGGAAGAGGAGCGCGAACCGCATCGTGTCCGCCCCGCGGGCGCGGATCAGCTCGAGGGGATCCGGGGAGTTGCCGAGGCTCTTCGAGAGCTTCCGCCACTCCTCGTCCCGCAGCATCCCGGTGAAGTAGACGTCGGAGAACGGCCGGGCCCCCCGGAAGAAGTAGCCGGCCATCATCATCCGGGCGACCCAGAAGAACATGATGTCGCGGCCGGTGACGAGCACCGAGGTCGGGTAGTAGTGGGCGAGGTCGGCGGTCGGCTCCGGCCAGCCGAGCGCGGCGAACGGCCAGAGCCACGAGGTGAACCAGGTGTCGAGCACGTCCGGGTCCGGTCGCAGCTCGGTCGAGCCGCAGTGCGCGCAGGCGGCCGGCGGGTCGACCGAGACGGTGTCCGCGCCGCAGGCCCGGCAGACGGCCACCGGGATCGGGTGGCCCCAGAAGACCTGCCGCGAGATGCACCAGTCCTGGATCCCCTCCATCCACCGGTAGAACGTGAGCTCCCAGCGTGCCGGGTGGAGCCGGACCTCGCCCTGCCGCACCGCGGCGACCGCCGGGACCGCGAGGGGGGCCATCTTCACGAACCACTGGGTCGACAGGCGGGGCTCGATGACGGCGTCCGAGCGGGTGGATCGCGCGACGGAGTGGCGGTACCGCTCGGTCCGGACGAGGAAGCCGCCCGCGGCGAGGTCCCGGGTCACCGCCGCCCGCGCCGCCGCGCGATCGAGGCCGCGGTACGCCGGCGGGACCCAGTCCCCGATCAGCCGCGCGCTCTCGTCGAACAGCTCGGGAGGGGCGGTCAGCTGCGGATGGCGCAGGAAGATCTCGCGGTCGACCGGATCGTGGCGCGGGGTGATCTTGAGCGCGCCGGCGCCGAAGTGGGCGTCGACGGCCGGGTCCGCGATCACGGGCACGAGCCGGTCGCTGAGCGGCACCTGCACGGTCCGTCCGACCGCGTCGCGGTACCGGTCGTCCTCCGGGTGCACGGCGACCGCCACGTCGCCGAAGATCGTCTCCGGGCGCACCGTCGCGATCTCGAGCCCGCCCGGTGTGCCGTCGGCCCACGGGTACCGCAGGAAGACGAGGTCGGTCTCCTCCTCGCGGTGCTCGACCTCGAGGTCCGAGATCGCGGTCCGCATCGGGGGGTCCCAGTTGACGATCCGCTCGCCGCGGTAGATGAGCCCGGCCCGGTGGAGCGCGACGAACGCCTCCCGGGTCGCCCGGACGCTCGCCGCGTCCATCGTGTAGCGGTACCGGCTCCAGTCGATCGAGAAGCCGCCGGCCTCGGCCTGGGCCCGGATATGCCGCTCCCGCTCCTCCTTCCACCGACCGATCTCGGCGAGCGCCTCCGGACGGGAGAGGTCGTCCCACCGTCGGCCCTGCTTCTCGACGTAGTTGCGGACGACGACCTGCGTGGCCAGACCGGCGTGGTCGAGGCCGGGGACCCAGAGCGTCGCGACCCCCTGCATCCGGTGCTGCCGCGCGAGCACGTCCATCACCGTGTCGCCGAGCATGTGGCCGAGGTGGAGCACCCCGGTCACGTTCGGCGGGGGCAGGATCAGCGAGAACGTCGCGCCCGCGGGTCGGTCGGGCCCGCGGAAGACCTCCCGTCGGGCCCACTCGGCCTGCCAGCGCGACTCGATCGCCGCCGCCTCGACGCGCGGGGGGAGCGCGGGGCCGCTCAGGACTCCCGCCCCCCGAGCGCGAACGGCGCGCAGATCGAGAGCTCGAGCAGCGCGAGGAGGCCCATCCCCGCGAGCGCGGGGCTCCCGCCGTCGGCGCTCAGCAGGTGGAAGAGGAGGATCGGCGCCCCGGCGAGGACGAGGCCCGGGATCGTGATCAGGACCGCGTACCACTGGCCCGAGTAGAGGCTCACGATCGGGAGGCCCCGGCGCCGGGCGCGCCAGAACAGCACCCCGAGTTCGAAGAAGGAGGCGGCGACGACCGCCGGGAGCTCGGCCAGGGCGAAGACGAGGAAGAGGCCCGGGTCGAACACCCGCAGCAGGGTGAGGCCGAGGACCAGCCCGGCGGCGACCGCGTACATCAGCGTCACCAGGGCGACCTTGCCGAGGAGGACGGACCGGTTCGAGAGCGGGAGGGTCTGCCCGTACGAGTACGCGTTCACTTCGATGGCGAAGAAGGCGGGTCCGAAGAAGGTTGCGAGCAGCGCGGCGATCGTCACGGCCGCGATGCCGACCGAGAGGGCGCCCGACGAGCCGGACGCCGCGACGTACGTCCAGAGGCCGATGGCGACCGCATCGAGGATCGGCAGCAGGATGAGGAAGGCGTACCCGGGCGTCCGGCTCGCGATCCGGAGGTCCTTCGTCAGCACGGCGAACGCCGGGCCGGTGGGGGCCACGGAGCGACGACCGACCGGGGCGGAGGCGGCCGGGAGCGCCGGCGTCGTCCCGAGCGACCGGACGCTCGCGAGCGTCCAGAGCGCGGCGTACCCCGTCAGGGCGGCGTAGCCGACCGCCGCGGCGGCGACGACGAACGCCCCGGTCGGGAAACCGAAGCCGGTCGAGCCGCCGGCCGCCAGCGCCGGCAGCGCGGCGAGGGCGAAGGGGTACGTCGCCAGCAAAAGGTTCCAGCCGACCGAGGACCCCGAGGTGGCGAGGTGCTCCAGGAAGGAGAAGAAGGCGGGCGCCGCCACGACGAACCCGAACATCGCGAAGGCGGGGATCACCCAGAGGACGAGGTACCCCCAGCGGACCAGGGTGGATCCCCCGCCGCCGCGGGCCCCCTGCACCCGACGCACGAAGAAGCGGCCGGTGAGGAGCGACAGCGCGAGGGCGAAGGCGACCGCGGCGAGGACCCCCGGCACGACGGCGAGCCCCGCGACCGGTCCGAGGGCGAGGCCGACGAACACGGGCGTGGCCACGAGCATCGTGAGGGCCGGGAGGTCGAACAGCCGGAGGTAGAGCAGGGCCGCGGTACGCCGCAGGGTCGCGTCGTCGATCGGCAGCGGCTCGAGGACGGGCAGCACGCCCGACGAGAGAAACGTCGGGATGACCTGGAGCCCCGTCCACCAGAGGAAGGCGATGTCCAGGCTGAGGAGGCCGGTGACGACCCCCGCGTCGAAGAGCCCGACCGGGAGCGTCGCCGGGACGATCCCGGTCGCCACGATCTGGCGGCTCGCGCGCAGGGCGGTGCTCGCGCCGAGCGCGAGGACGCCGAGCACGAACGCGATGATCACCTTGCTCTGCAGCACCCGCCGCCGGGCCCGGCCGACCAGGTCCTGGGACCGGTGGGCGGGGAGGACGTTCCCCTGCCGGAAGGCGTAGATCGCCTGCAGGGAGAGCTCGACGTAGGCGACGGAGCTGAGCCGCACCGCGTCCCGCCACGCCACGGCGTCAGCTCCCGCCGAGCGAACGGATCGCCTCCGCGACGCCGGCCTCCTCCTCGGTGAGGCGGAGGAAGATCCGCTCCAGCGTGGCGTCCCCCTCGGCGACCCGCTCCCGGAGACCCGCGAGGGACCCCTCGGCCCGGAGGACGCCGCGGTCGAGGATGCCGACCCGGTGGCAGAGCTGCTCCGCGACCTCCATCGTATGCGTGGAGAACAGCACGCCGCGGCCGGTCTCCCGCACGTAGCCGGCCAGGAGCTCCTTCATGAGGCGGACCGATCGGGGATCGAGGCTGTTGAGGGGCTCGTCGAGGACCAGCAGCGACGGCTGGTGGAGGAGGGCGGCCACGATCAGCACCTTCTGGCGCGTGCCGTTCGACAGCGTCGCGATCGGCTCCTCGATCTCCCCGTCGAGCCGGAACGCGGTGGCGTACGTCCGCACCCGCTCGGACGCGACGGCGGGTGCGAGGTGGCGCACGCTCGCGACGAACTCGAGGAACTCGCGCGGGGTCAGCGCCTCGTAGAGGAGGCTCGTCTCCGGCACGTAGCCCATCCGCTCCTTGGCCCGGAGGCCGTGGGCGACCGGGTCGATCCCGAAGACGCGGATCGCCCCCGCGGCCGGCCGCACCAGCCCGACGATCGCCTTGATGGTGCTCGACTTGCCGGCCCCGTTCGAGCCGAGCAGTCCGTAGATCTCGCCGGAACGGACCTCGAGCGAGAGGCGATCGACCGCCGTCCGCTCGCCGTAGGCGACGCTGAGCCCCGCGATCGAGAGCGGCGGGGCGCCGGCCGCGGGATCGGAGGCGCCCATCGCCCTCCCATCGTCGGGCGGGGCGTATAAGGCCCCCCTCGGCCGCTCAGACGGCGCGCGTCTGCGGGAAGAGGATGACGTCCTTGATCGACGAGGCCCCCGAGAAGGCCATCGCCAGCCGGTCGATGCCGAACCCGACGCCCGTGCAGGGCGGCAGGCCGTACCGGAGGGCCCGGACGAAGTCCTCGTCGAACGCGTAGCGGACGTCGTGGCGGGCGGAGAGCTGTTCCCGGAAGCGCCGCTCCTGCTCGTCGGGGTCGTTGAGCTCGGTGTACGCGTTCCCCAGCTCCACGCCCCGGTAGTAGAGCTCGAACCGCTCGACGCGGTGGGGCTTCGATCGGTGGCGCTTCGCGAGCGGGGTCGTCGCCGCGGGGTGATCGAGGACAAACGTCGGGGCCTGGAGCGTCGGCTCGACGTAGTGCTCGAACAGCTTGTCGAGGAAGACCCCGGGCGGGGAATCGGCGGGTACCGTCGAGCCGGCGGCCCGGGCGAGCTCGCGGAGCTCGGACGGGGTGCGGTCGAGCAGCCCCGAGATCCCGCTCCAGCGCTCGAGCTCGTCCACGAAGTCGACCGTCGAGAACCCCGCGCCGAAGGCCCGGGCGGCCTCCTGCACGGCGGGGGTGTCGGGGGCGAACTCGGCCGCCCTCCGGCCGAGCCGGGCGTACAGCGCCTCGAGCAGCGCCCGCATGTCGTGGTAGTCGGCGTACGCCCAGTACGCCTCGAGCATCGTGAACTCGGGCGAGTGCGTCGAGTCGAGGTCCTCGTTCCGGAAGCACTTGCCGATCTCGAAGACGCGCTCGAGGCCGCCGACGAGCAGCCGCTTCAAGGGCAGCTCGAGCGCGATCCGCAGCTGCAGCTCTTCGTCGAGATAGTTCGACCGCGTGACGAACGGCTCGGCGGCCGCCCCGCCGGCGATCGGCAGCAGCACCGGGGTCTCCACCTCGAGGAACCCGGCGTCGGCGAGGTGCGCCCGCGTCTCGGCCACGAGGAACGAGCGCAGCCGGAACCGATCCCGCGTCGCGGGCGAGGCGAGCAGGTCGACGTACCGGTGGCGGAGGCGCTCCTCGACATCCTGGAGCCCGTGGAACTTCTCGGGGGGCGGGGCGATCGCCTTGGCGAGCAGCTCGAGCGACGTCACGAGCAGGCTCGGCTCGCCACGGCGGGAGACCATGGGCGCCCCTTCGGCCCCGACGACGTCCCCCGGATCGAGGTCCGCCAGCCACGCGGTGTAGCCCGCTTCCCCCAGCTCATCGACCCGGAGCAGGAGCTGGAGCGACCCGGCGAGGTCCTCGAGGTCGGCGAACGCGGTGCGTCCGTGCACGCGGAGCGCCTTCAGCCGACCCGCCACCCGCAACGGGTGCGCGAGGTCCTCCTCGCCCGGCCGCAGCGCGGCGCAGGCGGAACGGACCCGGTCCGTGCCGACCCGATGCGGAAACGACCAGGGATACGGCTCGCGGCCGGCGCTCCGCCAGCGCGCGACCTTGTTCCTCCGCTCCCGCTCGAGCGGGCTCTCGTCGGCCACGGTCCGGCACCTGCGCGGCGCCCGAGAAGGTGGGGGGAAGTAAAGGCTCGGGTGGAGCGACTACGCCGCCGGAGCCTCGAGGGAGAGACGCTCGACGCCCCCGGGCCGGTAGAGGGCCAGATGCTCGGGGACGGCGGGGTCCTTCCCGGCCGCCCGGGCCGGTTCGTGCAGCACGAGGAACGTCCCCAGGAAGAACTCGGCCGCGGCATCGCCGCCGCCGATCCCGTAGCTCACGTAGTCGGAGAAGTAGACGTGCACCTGGCCCGAACGATGCCGCCGCAGCGCCTCGAGGAACTTCGCGAGCTCGCCCGGCCCCTTCCGTTCGAGCTCCTCGACGAGGTCGCGGAGCAGGGGCCGCTGGCTGATCCCCGCGAGCCCGTCGTAGGCGAGATAGATCGCCGGCCGCGGGTCGAGCGCCACCACGTCGAGCCGCAGCACGCCCTCGACCGGCTTCGTGCGCATGGCGACGCGCCTACCGTGCCTCCGTTAAGAAGACTTCGGGGCGGCGCGCCGCGCGCGCCGCCCCCGGAAAACGGTTCGGGCCGACCTAGTGGTCGTGGCCCCCGGGCGACGGCGGCGCCGGGCTCGACTTTCTCGAGGCGATGACGTCGTCGATCCGGAGGACCATGTTGGCGACCTCACCGGCCGAGGAGAGCGCCTGGCGCTTCACGCGGACCGGCTCCACCACGTGGAGCTTCCACATGTCGGTCGCCGTCCCGTCGGCGAGGTTCACGCCGACGTTCTTGTTCGCCCCCGCGCCGTCGTGCGCGCGCCGCAGGTCGATCAGGATGTTGATCGCGTCGTAGCCGCCGTTCTCGGCGAGCGCCCACGGCACCGACTCGAGGGCCTGGGCGAACGCCTCGACCGCGAGCTGCTCCCGGCCCCCGACGGTCGGCGCCCACTTGCGCAGGCGGACCGCGAGCTCGATCTCGGTCGCGCCGCCCCCGGGGGCGACGACGCCGTCCTCGAGCACGCTGCCCACGACCTTGAGCGCGTCCTGGAGCGACCGCTCGACCTCCTGGGTGACGTGCTCCGTGCCGCCGCGGATCAGGATCGACACCGAGCGCGGGTTGGAGCAGCCGGTCACGAACGTCATGTCGTCGTCGCCGACCTTCCGCTCCTCGACCTTCGCCGCCGAGCCGAGGTCGGCCGCGGAGAGCTCCTTGATGCCGGTGACGATCTTGCCGCCGGTCGCGCGGGCGAGCTTCTGGAGGTCGGACTCCTTCACCTGCTTCACCGCGTAGATGCCGTCCTTCGCGAGGTAGTGAAGGACCACGTCGTCGATCCCCTTCTGGCAGACGACGACGTTGGCGCCCGAGGCCTTGATCGCATCCGCCATCCGGCGGAACGTCTTCTCCTCCTCGTCGAGGAAGCTCTGGATCTGGGCCGGGTTCTTGATGTTGATCTTGCTCTCGATCTCGGTCTTCTTGACCTCGAGCGCCGAGTTGAGCAGCGCGATCTTCGCGTGCTCGATCTCGGTCGGCATGCGCGGGTGGCCGCGCTCCTTGTCGAGGATGATCCCCTCGATGAGCGACGTGTCCGAGATCGTGCCGCCGTGGCGCTTCTCGACCTTGATCTGATCGACGTCGCAGACGGTGCGGTCGCCGCGCTTCTCGGCGATCTTCTGGACCGCCGCGACGGCGATCTTGGCCAGATGGTCGCGCGAGCCGAAGACGCCCTTCGAGCCCATCGCGGTCGTGGCGCAGTCGATCAGGATCCCCTCGTCGTCGGCCTTGACCGGGATGCCGATCTCGGTCTCGAGGAGTCGCTTCGCCTCGGCGACGCCGAGCTGGAAGCCCCGGGTGATGACGGTGGCGTGGACATTCTGGTCGAGGAGGGCCTCCGCGCGCTTCAGGAGCTCGCCGGCGAGGACGACCGCGGTGGTGGTGCCGTCACCGCACTGCTGGTCCTGGGTCTTCGCGACCTCGACGAGCATCTTGGCCGCGGGGTGCTCGACGTCGATCTCCTTGAGGATCGTGACGCCGTCGTTCGTGATCGTGATGTCGCCCATGCCGTCGACGAGCATCTTGTCCATGCCGCGCGGGCCGAGCGTCGTGCGGACCGTGTCCGCCACCGCGCGCGCCGCGGCGATGTTGTTCGCCGTCGCGCTCTTTCCGCGTTCGCGTTCCGTGCCTTCCTTCAAGACGAGGATCGGGGTACCCTGGAGCATTCTGGCTCACCGAGAGGAGAGAACTTGCTCTTCTATATAAAACTTGACGAGCCGCCGGCTCTGGGATTTTTTGGGCGAGTTCGAGGGGTTGTGACTTAACTCGCTGGTTTGCCATCTTACTAGAACTGAGCGGGTCAGGCCGAAGGGATTGCCCGAAAATGGATGGTATGCGCCCGGACTGAAGGATCTGTGCGGGCAAGGGCTAATGGGCCCCCTTTTGGTTCAACCTGAGGCCCCAGGCAGTCGCGGGGAGGAAGACAAACGACCGATCATCTGGTTCGGGACGCTCTCCAGATCTCCTGCGGCATCAAGGACCCTGCGAACAGTCCGCCCTACCAGGTACTTTCCCCGCACGTCTACGGATAAAACGCGCCCCGCCCCGATATGGACATCGAATTCCTGAGGTGTAGTCGGCATTTGTTTCTCCATGGCCCGGACCGAGTACGCCGTTACCCAACCGGGAGGATTGTAGCCATACCAAGCGTAGACGATGTCGCTCTCGAACGCATGAGTCCCTGGCAAACTGATGAGTCCCGCGACCAGCGCCACGAGCCCCAAAACGAAGAGCAGGGGGTTCAATGACGAGCCAAGACTTGTGAAGTTGAGGACGGCGAGAACGATACCGCCAGCGATAAGCGGTATCACCCAGGTAAGACTCCGGCGCGAGGTCCTCGTGTCCTTGGAGAGCTGTCGCTCTCCGACCATGAGTCCTTCTAGAGCGTGACGGACAGAGCCAGGCTCTCGGTTCCGGAAGTACTCTCCGCTCGCGGGCTCGTAGGGGCCAAAGTCACGAGCGACATCAAACCCAAGTCTGTCGAACTCCTCCTCCAAGTCTGACTTCAGTTGGGCCAATGTCAACGGCCCGATCGTGCCTGAAGCTCGGAACGGGAGAGCCAGCTTGCGCAGGTCGGGAACGCTGAGGTCGTTCGCGCCTACTCGCGCCGCGGGGTCACCTGAAGACACGATGTCCAGCTCGGGTTGGATTCGTGATGAGCCTAAGCTCCGTCATATCCGTGAGCCTGGTTCGGGCAAACGAAGCTATCGTGGATAGCGGGATCGCTCCTACACTTGCGGCTTTGGCATCCCAGTTTTTCAGGGGACCTGGACCACTCGCGCGTTCGGCCACGAGCAGTTGGCAGCAACCGCGACTCTTGCCGAATACTCCACTCCTTCTGAACCCCTTGGGGTGGTCGAGGGTTTGGAGGGAGGACTCAGCGATGGAATCGAGCAACTTCGCGGCTTCGTGGGTGGATTCTTCGGAGTCGTAGGGGTGTCACTCTCCTCTTACGACTTGGCCACCATCTCCGATGAGCGGTCGGGGCCCCCACGACAACCGGGCCGCTCGCCCTACGGCAGCCGGAAACGCTTAGCAGACCGACGCGACTGGGTCGCCCGCACGGGATGACGGCGCGAAGCGTACGGGTCATCGACTCGCACACCGAGGGGGAGCCGACCCGACTCGTCGTGAGCGGCGGACCGGATCTGGGAGCCCCGCCCCTCGCGGAGCAGCGCGATCGACTGCGGCGCGACCACGACGAGCTCCGGCGGGGCCTCGTCTCGGAGCCGCGCGGGAACCCCATCGCGGTCGGCGCGTTCCTGACGGCGCCAACCGCGCCGGAGGAGACGGCCGGATTGATCTTCTTCGACGACGGCGGCTACCTCGGGATGTGCGGTCACGGCACGATCGGCGCGGTCGTCTCCCTCGCGCATCTCGGGCGACTTCGCCCCGGGCACCACTCGTTCGGGACCCCGGTCGGCCGCGTGGAGACCGAGCTCCACCCGGACGGGTCGGTGACGCTGGTCAATGTGGCGAGCCGCCGGAGCCGGGCCGCGGTGCGCGTGGCGGTCCCCGAGTTCGCCCCGGTCGTGGGCGATGTCGTCTGGGGCGGGAACTGGTTCTTCGTGACGGAGGAGGCGCCGTGGCCGCTCCGACCCGCCCATCTGGAGGATCTCCTCGCGTACACCCGGGCGATCCACCGGGCGCTCGCGGCCGCCGGGGTCGTCGGCGATGACGGCGGACCGATCGACCACGTCGAGCTGCTCGGGCCCCCCGAGGACCCGCGGAACGACGCCCGCAACTTCGTGCTCTGCCCCAGCGGGGTCCACGACCGTTCGCCGTGCGGCACGGGCACGAGCGCGCAGGTGGCGCGGCTGTGGGCCGACGGCCGGCTCCGGGCGGGGCAGGAGTGGCGGCAGGAGGGGTTCCTGGGCGGGGTCTTTCGGGCCGGCCTGCGCGTCGAGGGCGACGCGATCCGGCCGTGGGTGCGGGGCACGGCGCACGTCGTGGCGGAGGCGGACGTGATGATCGACGATCGGGACCCGTTCCTCGCGCGCCCGGGAGGTCCGTGAGCCAAGCTTCGCCGGCCTTCGGCCGGGGCCTCTGGGTCGCCCTGACGACCCCGTTCGGCCCGGACGGGGAGATCGAGCTCCCGGCGGCCGCCGCCCACGTCCGCTGGCTGTTCGATCGGGGGGTGGACGGGATCGTCGTCGCGGGGTCCCTCGGCGAGGGCGCCTCGCTCTCCGTCGCGGAGCGGCTCTCGCTCGTCACCGGCCTCGCGGCCGCAGCCCCCCCGGGACGCTGGCGGATCGCCGCGGTCGCGGCGTCGGCGACCCGGGACGCGGTCGCACTGGCCCGGGCCTCGCGGGCCGCCGGAGCGAACGGCCTCCTCGTCCTGCCGCCGTACGTCTATCGGGGCGACGGCCGCGAGACGGTCGACCACGTGGAGGCCGTGCTGCGCGCGACGGAGCTTCCGGCGATGGTGTACAACAACCCCGCGGCGTACGGGGTGGACCTCCGCCCCGAGCAGATCCTCGAGCTCGCGGAGCGGTGCCCCACGCTCGCGGCCGTGAAGGAGTCGAGCGGCGACGTGCGCCGCATCACCGCGCTGCGCGCCCTCCTCGGGGACCGGGTCGAGGTCGCGGTCGGGCTCGACGACGCCGTGGTCGAAGGGATCGCCGCCGGGGCCCGAGGCTGGGTCGCGGGGCTCGCGAACGCGCTCCCGGACGAGTCGCGGCTCCTGTTCGACGCGGCCGTCCGGGGCGATCGGCCGGCGGCGGGCGCGATCTACGAGTGGTTCCTGCCGCTGCTGCGGCTCGACACCGATCCGAAGTTCGTGCAGGAGATCAAGCTCGTGGAGGCCGAGGTCGGGCGCGGCGCGTCCCGGGTCCGCCCCCCGCGGCACGAGCTCGAGGGAGCCGAACGGGACGCGCTGCTCGCGCTGGTCCGGAGCTGCCTCGCCCGCCGGCCGGCCCCGCCGCCCCCGCGCTAGACCGTCGCGTCGATCGCGCGCGCGAGCGCGAAGTACGCCTCGGGGGCCAGGTTCTCGGGGCGCCGGTGCGCCCAATCGTCCGGCCAGCCGGCCCGGCGGGCGAGCGCGGCCGGACGGTCGCGGAGGCCGTGCACGCGGGGCAGCAGGTTGCCGAGCTGCTTCCGCCGGGCCGAGAACAGGTCGCGGACCAGGCGCTCGAACCGGTCGACCGACGGGACCGGGAGGTCGCCGGCCCGGGCGGTGTGGACGAGGAGCCGGCTGCCGACCTTCGGACGCGGCTCGAACGCGCTCGCGGGGACGGGGCGGAACAGCTCGACGGAGCCGTAGAGGCGGGCCGCGATCGCGAGGCGGCCGTACTCCTTCGAGTCCGGCCCGGCGGCGAGGCGCTGGGCGACCTCCTCCTGGAGGAGGACCACGACCCGGGGGACCCGACCGGCGAGGAGCCGCAGCAGGATCGGCGTGGCGACGGAGTACGGGAGATTGCCGACGACGACCTCGGCGGGCGGGAGGTCGACGACGAGCGCGTCGCCGACCGCGAGCGCGATGCGGTCCCCGAACGTCCCGCGGAGGTGGTCGGCGAGCCGCCGGTCCTTCTCGAGAACGGTGACCGGCCCGAGGCCCCGGCGCAGCAGGGCCGCCGTCAGCGCGCCGAGCCCCCCGCCGATCTCGAGGATCCGCGGGCCGGGCGCGCGGGCCACGAGCGCCGCCTCGGCGTCGGCGACGAACGGATCGGTGAGGAACGACTGGCCCCAGCGCGCGTTCGGACGGACGCCGAGCCGGGCGAGGGTGGCGCGCACGGCGTCGGCGTCCGCCGGTACGCCGTCGAGGTACTGCGGAGCGCCCCTACGGCGCGACGAAGAGCCGGTACTTGTCGTCGACACCGCTCAGCTCCTGCTCGATCCGACCGACGATCAGCTTCTCCGGGGATTTCACGTGCAGCCGCTGCTCGAGCTCCTCGAAGCTCGCGAACGGGGCGCGCTTCCGCTCGTCGACGATCTGCTGCATCGTCTTCTTCCCGATCCCGGGCAGCAGCTCGAGCAGGTGGAAGCGGCGGGAGACCGCCGGCGACTCGTTGAAGAACCGGAGGTACCGGGGGGCGTTCGCGCGGACGATCTTCTCGAGGGCGATCGGCAGCTCCGTGCGTCCGCTGACGGTGAGCTCGTCGTAGCCGAGCCGGCGCCGGACGTGGTCGATCGGGGGCGGCTGCCCGCCCTGGGCGACGAGCGAGATCCGGCTCCCCGGGGTCAGCTGCGCCCCGGGCCGGGGGACCAACTCGAACAGCTTGAGCTCGTCCTCTCCGACGGCGAGCGCGAGGGGCTCACGATGGAAGCCGCGCTCGGTCTGCCGACCGTTCGGCAGGTAATCGAGGACGTACGCGAAGTTCTCCACGGTCCGCCTCCCGATTCATCGGAACTGCGCCACGATCTCGAGGAGCCGGGCGATCTGCGCCTCGTCGAGCGCGACCCGCTCCTTCGAGAAGAGGAGGCGGATCTCCTCCGGGTACTGCGGCAGGACGTCGGCGACCTTGACGGCGACCGCGCTGTCGACGAACGGCAGCGTGCGGAGCTCGGCGATCAGCTTGTCGGTCTGCTCGGTGGAGAGCCGGGCGAACAGCTCGGCGTGCTGGAGCGCGAGGCCGGCCTCGCGGGGCAGCGTCCGGTGGGCGGCCTCCTCGGTGAGGAGGTCCTTCACGCGCGCGAGCGAGACCGGTTCAGGCATCGGAGCCTCCCGGGCCGGCCGCGGCCCGCAGGTGGACCGGGAGCGCGACCAGCTCCTTCCGCTTCCCGCCGTCGAGGAACTCGATCCGGTACGCCCGGCCCGACTTCGCGACGACGGTGCAGGTCTTCCCCTGGTAGCGCGGGTGGGGCTGCCCGTGGGGGTCCGACGGCTCGAGCACGACGGTGACGCGCTCGCCGATCGCGAACTCGCGCAGGAACCGGTTCACGGGCGGCATCCCCCGTTCCCGGACATCCTTCGTGAACGTGCCCCGCGAGCGGGAGCGGAACCCCTTCGAACTCTTGACCATCTACGTGCCCTCCGCGTCGTGGATCTCGGTCACGTCGAGGAACTCGACGGTGAGCGCGACGCCGGTGAGGCCGCTGAGGTTCGGATCCGTGCGCCCGTCATCGCCTTCCACCCACTCCTTGACGTACGTTCCGGCCTCGGTCCTCAGGTCCAGCGTGAACCCGGCGTCGGACGCCTCCACGAGGCGGGCCGTGACGATCCGACGCGTGCGGACGCGGTCGGAGCGCCGATGGGCCACCCGCTGCGGCGTGCGCTGGGCGATCGCTCGGGCCGTGGCGAGTTCGAGCGCCTCATTAACCTTTGCCACCGGGACGGCGCCGCGCACGCCGACGCGGTAGCTCTTCTCGGGCGCCGCCTCCTTGACCCGGAGGACGTCGGCCGCCTCCGCGGCCGCGAGCTCGAGGACCTCGACCCGTCCGTCCGACCCCCGACGGATCTCCTCGGGCAGGGTCGCGAGGTCGACGGTCCGTCGCCGCGGCCGCAGCAGCTCGAGGACGAACGGGCGACCGCGCCCGAGCATCCGGGCGTCGATATCCTCCCGACCCATGCCGTGGAACCGGGTCCCGTCGGCGCCGGTGGCGACGAGGAGCGGCGCGGCGACCAGCTCCTCGACGCTCGTCGGGTAGGTCTTCCCCGTGCCCGCGCAGTCGGTGCACCCCCGCCCCCGGCACCGACGGCACGGCCAGCGGGTCTGCGGGAGCTCCCGGTCGAGCTTGCGGTACCGGCCCCGCACGTAGAGCGGCAGGACCGTGGGGACGACCGTGCCGACCGGCAGGTCGGCCAGGAAGACCAGGTCCGGCCGATCCGGGCCGCCGACGGCCCCCGACCGGGCCTCGAGGAGCTTCCCCCACTCGCGGTTGAACGCGGACCGGGCGCTCTCGCCCCACTCCGTGGCGACCTCGGACCAGAGGGCCTCCTCGCGCGCCAGCAGCTCCGGCTCCCAGCGCGAGCCGCACGTGAACCGGGCCCACTCGAACCCCTCGGCGGCGGCGATCGCGCGGTCGACCCAGACGGGCAGGCGGTCGAAGACGCCCCCGCAGAGGGCGCACGGGCCCGTAAGGGGCGGCTCCGACCGCTCGAGCCGGGCGAACAGCCGCTGGGCGCGGGCGGCGTTCGTGAGCCCGTGCCCGAGCCGCCCGAACAGGCGTCCGAAGCACTCCGCGCAGAGGCCCCGGTCCGCGGCGGCCCGCGCGGCCCGGAGCGCGGCGTCCGGGACCTCCCACACGGCGGGCTCCTCCATCGGCGGATCGAGCCTCGCTCCGCTCTAAGCGCTGTCGGCCGTCGGGCGCACCGCCGGCGCGGGGCGGCTCGGGGCGGGGGCCGCGGCCGCTCGGTGCGCGCAACCCCTTTTACTCGCCGTGCGGTGGGCCTCCCGCCTCATGGCCTCGATCACGGAGCAGGAGCTCACCCGGGCGATCGAGCGGACCCTGGTCGCGCACGGCAAGGTCCCGATCGCCGACGCGAAGCCGATCGCGCGCATGGTCCTCGGGTACTTCGGCCTCGAGGACGCGGTCCTCGACAACAAGCTCTCGAGCGAGGACCGGGACCGGTTCTACCAGCTCGAGGAGGAGGGGCTCCTCACGAGCGAGGAGGAGGACGCCACGGTCTCGCGCGGGAAGACCTGGCGGATCCACTACTGGCTGCTCAAGAAGTCGCGGATCCGCGACGTCGGCCAGGCGAGCGACGCCCCCGTCTCCGACACCCCCGAGAGCGTCTACAAGTCGATCGGGGAGGCCGCCTGGCAGCGCAAGCCCGACTCCCCGGCCGCGCCGCGCTGACGGGTCACTTCGGCTTCGGGGCCCGGCCCGTGCCCGGCCCGAATCGGCCCGGCCCCGGCTGGAGCGCCGGGTAGTCGCTCGTCTGGATCACGGTGCGCACGTGCTCGATCGCGCCGAAGGCGAAGGCGATCGCCGCGAACAGGGCCAGGACCGATGCGGCGTCGACGGCGAACCCCGAGACCCCGAGGACCGCGAGGATCGCCGCGAGGGAGGCGAGCGCGTTGAACGAGGCGTGCATGAGGACGGCCAGGAGGTAGTACGCTCCGCGGCCCGCGCCGGGCACCCGGAACTTGGAGCGGGCGTAGCCGTAGCCGAACATCCCGGTGGAGCTTCCGTGCAGCAGCACGCTCGAGACGCTGCGCACGAGGATCAGCGCGATCCCCGCCGCGAGGCCCCCCGCGAAGTAGGCGGCGAGCCCGTAGAGGAACGTCTCGAAGAAGCCGAAGCCGAGGCCGACCGACGCCCCGAAGACCGGCCCGTCGGCGAGCTGGCGGATCCGATCCGCGGAGGCCGCCACGCCCGACGCCTTCAGGGCCTCCTCGATGAACGGGGCGATCACGAGGACCAGGAAGAACGACCCCCACGGGGAGTTGCCGTTGAGGAACAGGAACTCCGGTCCGGGCAGCGAGCTGCTCGCCGCCGTGCCGAGGTCGACGATCACGAGCTCGAGGATGGCGGCGACGATCGTCGCGAACAGGGCGCCGTACGCGAACGAGCGCAGGATGCCGCCCCAGGCCGGGCGACCGGCCCGCTCGGTGCCCCGCACCCAGCCGAGGTAGAGCAGCGCCGGGACGAGCGAGACGACGATCAGGACGAGGAGGTCGATCGCTCCGGTGACCGCGTTCACGGCGCCTTCGTCGCCTCCCCGTAGCGGTAGAAGCCTTCCCCCGTCTTACGGCCGAGCTTCTTCGCCGCGACCAGGGTCCGGAGCAGGGGGCACGCGCGATAGCGGGGGTCGCGGTAGCCGTCCCACAGGACGTCGAGGATCGCGACGGCCGTGTCGATCCCGACGAGATCGACGAGCTCGAACGGCCCCATCGGGTGGTGAAAGCCGAGCTTGTATGCCGTGTCGATGTCCTCCTTCGTCGCCACGCCCTCGAAGAGCATCCAGGCCGCCTCGTTCACGAGGACCGCGAGCGCCCGGGTCGTCACGAACCCCGGGGTGTCGGCGCTCGTGACCACCGTCTTCCCGAGGCGCTCCGCGAACCCCCGGGCCGCGGCCACGACCTCCGGCCGGGTCGTGTGCCCCGGGATCAGTTCGACGAGCGGCATCTGCAGCACGGGGTTGAAGAAATGGATCCCGACGAGGCGTGTCGGGTCCCGGAGCTCCTGGGCGATCGAGGTGATCGGCAGCGAAGAGGTGTTCGACGCGAGCAGCGCGTCCGGCTGGGCCGTCGTCTCGATCTCGGCGAACAGCTGGCGCTTCAGCGCGAGGTTCTCGGGGGCGGCCTCGATGACGATCCGCGCCGAGTCGACGCGCCGGAGCCCGATCGCCGTGTCCAGGCGGGCGAGGGCCGCGTCGCGGTCGCCGGGGCCGATCGCGCGCCGTTCCACCTGCTTCGTCAGCGCCCGCTCGGCGCTCGCGAGCCCCCGGGCGACGAACTCCTCGCGGACGTCCTCGAGCGTGACCGGAAAGCCGGCGAGCGCCGCCTGGGCGGCGATCCCGCTGCCCATGATCCCCGCGCCGACGACGAACACCCGCTGCTGCACCGAGTCGCGCGGGTCGCTCGTCGGGCCCTCCGCGTCCGTCACGCTCGGCTCCCGGGGACCGGCGCAGGCCGAGCGAGCTCCCGGTACTCGCAGCTGCGGCAGAGGGGTCCGCTCGCGGGCTCCCCGCAGCCCCGGCAGCGGCCCGGCGCGCTCGGGGTCTCCGCCGTCCCCCACCGGTCGAGCAGCCGCTCGCGGGTGCGCAGGAGCGCCTGGCGGGTCCCCGGCTGGGCCTCCTCCAGCGACCAGACGATCTCCCGGAAGCGGTTGCGGGCGGCCCGGCCGGCGTGCGGGCACTCCCCGTGGTCGAACGGGAGGCCCCGGGAGCGCGCGTAGAGGAACACCTCGCGCTCGGGCACCCGGGCGAGGGGGGCGACCCGCGGGACGAGCCCGTCCTGGCGGAGACGGTGCGGCGCCATCCGCACGAGTCGGTCGAGGTCCCCCTGCACCAGGTTCATCAGCACCGTCTGGGCGAGGTCGTCGAGGTTGAAGCCGAGCACGAGCGCATCGGCCCCGGCGGCCCGGGCCGCCCGGTTGAGGAGCCCGCGCCGCCAGACGCCGCAGAACGAGCACGGGACGAGCCCGCCGAGGTCGGCCGCCGCGCGGTCGGTCGTCGTGCCGAGCGCCGCCTCGGCGGCGACGACCCGATGCTCGACCCCGAGGCGCGCGGCGAGCGTGGCCGCCGCCCGCAGCGTGGCGGCTCGGTAGCCGGAGATCCCCTCGTCCACGCTGACGGCGACGAGGCGGACCCCGCGGCGGCGGCCGAACCGTTCCGCGGTCAGCTGCAGGGCGACGGAGGAGTCCTTCCCGCCGGAGAGGGCGACCGCGAGGGTCCCCCGGTCGAATCCGGGGAGCTGCCGCCGGAACTCCTGGGCGGCCCGACCCTCGACCGAGGACCGGAAGTGGCGATCGCACAGGTGCTCGCCGCGGTACGGCTGGTCGACCACGGCGGGGGCGTCGCACCGAGAACAGCGCACGCCGGAGGCCACCCCCGGCGCCTATTTTACGGAAAACCGGTCCCCGGCCTTCCTCTCCGTCGAACCCATTAAGAGGGGAATCCCGGCCAAGCTCGGCCGATGGCCAGTGCCTCCCGGCTCGCACGCCCCGCCGGTGTTCCCCGCCGGGGCCCGGGGCCGCTCAGCGAGCCCCGCGAGGTCTCGTCGTTCAGCGTCCCGGAGCTCGTCGACCGGTTCCAGCGGATGCTGCAGGCGCAGGAGCGGAGCCCGTGCACGGTGAAGCAGTACGGGCACATCGCCCGGACGTTCCTCGCCTACGCCCAGAAGCCGCTCGACGAGGTGACGCTCCGCGACCTGGAGGCGTTCCGGGAGTACCTCGTGCTCCAGCGCCACTACGCGAAGAACTCCGTCTACACGACCGTGCGGGGGCTCACGTGCCTGTTCCGGAGCTTCGGCTTCTCGGTCGCGGACCAGCTCGTGCCGCCCCGTCGTCCGGAGCGGTTGCCGCGCTACCTCAGCGAGGAGGAGATGCACCGGCTCTTCGAGGCGGTGAAGGGCTCCCCGCGGGACAGCGCGATGGTCCACGTCCTCGCCTTCGCCGGGCTCCGGGTGAGCGAGCTCTGCCATCTCGAGCTCGACGACATCGAGTTCGAGCGGAACATCCTCCACGTCCGTTCCGGCAAGGGCGACAAGGATCGCGAGGTGGTCCTCGAGGACCGCACGCGGGTCGCGATCGACCGGTACCTCACCGAGCGCACGCTCGCCGGCGAGGCGAGCCCGCGGCTCTTCGCGGTCGGGCCGGTCACCGTCGAGCGGATCGTGCGCCGCGGGGCCGTGGCCGCCGGGATCCCGCGCAGGGTGACGCCCCACATGCTCCGCCACACCCTCGCGACCGCGCTGCTCTCCCGGGGCTGCGACATCCGGTACATCCAGAAGCTCCTCGGGCACGCCTCGGTGGCGACGACCCAGATCTACACCCACGTCGACACGAACGCGCTGCGCGAGGCGTACGCCCGCGCGAAGCCGCAGTATTAACCCGGCCCGTCGTGCGCCCGCGCGGTGACGACCGACCGCGTCGAGCTCACGATCCTGGGCGCCGGCATCGCGGGGTGCGCGTTGGCGCACCATCTGGCGCGGCTCGGCGTGCGGCCGATCGTGCTGTACGATCCCGCGACCCCCGCCGCGGGGGCGACCGGCCGAGCGGCCGGGGTCGTCACGGAGCAGCTGTGGAACGAGTGGGACGTCGCGGTCGCGCGCGAGTCGAAGGAGGAGTACTCCGCCCTCGCGGCGCGGTGGGACCCCACGGCGTACACGGTGAACGGTTTCGCGCGGTTCACCCGGGACGCCGTCGCGTCCGAGGTGCTGGAGTCCGCCGTGCGCCGCCTGCGGCAGTGGGGCGTGGAGGTGAGCGCGCTCGCCCCGGGGGAGCTCGCGGAGCGGATCCCCGGGGGCCGATTCGACGACGTGCGCGGCGCGATCTGGAGCGCCGGCGACGCCGTGGTGACCCCGAGCGCGCTCACCGAGATCTACGCGGAGCAGGCGCGCACGCAGGGGGTCGACGTGCGGCTCGGGACGCCGCTCACGGCCCTCCGGCGCGAGAGCGGGGCCTGGGAGCTCGCGACCGGCGGCCGGACCGTGCGGTCGGACCTGCTCGTGGTCGCCGCCGGAGCCTGGTCGAAGCGACTGCTCGCCCGGCTCGGCCACGCGGTGCCGCTCGCCCCGTACCGGACCCAGGCCGCGGTGCTGCGGCCGTCCGCCCCGGCGAGCGCGACCTTCCCGTCCGCCCACGACCTCGATCTCGACGTCTACGTCCGGCCGGAGGCGAACGGTCGGATTCTCGCCGGGGACGGCACGGAGCTCGTCGAGGTCGATCCCGACACGTTCCGCCCGGGGGGCGACGAGCCGTTCGTGGCGCACCTCGCGGAGTCGTTCGCCGTCCGGTTCCCCGGCTGGGCGGACGCGGAGCTCGTGCGGGCGTGGGCCGGCGTCTGCACCTCCACGCCCGATCGGCGGCCGCTCGTGGGCCCGGTCGACCCGACGACCGGGCTGTTCGCGATCACCGGATTCAACGGCTTCGGGGTCATGCGGGCCGGCGGCGCGGCGAAGCGCCTCGCGACCGCGATCGCCGGCGCCCCGCCCGAGCCGGAGGCGTACGCCGAGCTCGCGCCGGTCCTGCCGTCCCGGTTCGCCGGGTTCGTGCGGGCGTTCGCCCCGCGTCCGGGGTTCACGTTGGAGGGGGGCGATGCCCCTCGCTTCTGACGCCCGCGCGATCGCCCGGGCGGGCGTCCGCGCGGTCCGGCCCGACGCCGCGGTGCGCCGGACGGTCGATCGGCGGGGGGCGCGGATCCGGGTCGGCGCGCGATCGATCGCGCTCGGTCCCGGAGGCCGGGTCGCGGTCGTGGCGATCGGCAAGGCGGCCGGCGCGATGGCCGACGCCGCGGTGGACCGGCTCGGGCCGGACGTGGAGGGGATCGTGGTCACGCCCCGCGGCTATCCGGCGCCCCGCCGCCGCCTCGAGCTCCGGTTCGGGGAGCACCCGATCCCTGGGGCCGGCAGCTTTCGCGCGGGGCGCGCGCTCCTCGACTTCGTCGGCCGTCGCGCGGCGCGCGATGCGATCCTGTTCCTCATCTCGGGCGGCGGGTCGGCGGCGGCCGAGGCCGCCGCGCCGGGCCTGTCGGAAGCGGAGCTCGCGCGCACGACCGAGCTCCTGCTCGGCAGCGGGGCGCCGATCGGCGCGATGAACGCGGTCCGGCGCCACCTGTCGGCGATCAAGGGGGGCCGCCTCGCGCTGGCCGCCGGCCCCGCGCCGTTCGCCACCGTCGCGCTCAGCGACGTGGTCGGCGACCGACCGGCCGACATCGCCTCCGGGCCCACGGTGGGCGACCCGTCGACGTTCCGCACCGCCCGGGCCGTGCTGCGCGAGTACGCGCTCGCGCGCCGGGTCCCGTCCGCGGTCGCCGCCCACCTGCGCCGGGGCGCGCTCGGGCGCCTCCCCGAGACGCCGCGCCCCTCCGATCCCCGCCTGCGGCGGGCCCCGTTCGTGGTCGCCGCCTCGAACCGGACGGCGCGGGAGGCCGCGCGCGACGCCGCGCGTCGGCGCGGCTACCGCCCGCAGCTGCTCCGCACCCCGATCGTCGGGGAGACCCGGCCCGCGGGCGTGCGGTTCGCCCGCGCGCTCCTCCGCGCGAGCGCCACCGGTCGGCGGGTCGCCGTCGTCGGCGGCGGGGAGACGACGGTGACGCTCGGTCCCCGACCCGGTCGGGGCGGCCGGAACCAGGAGTTCGCGATCGCGGCCGCCCGCCTCCTCGCCGGCCGCGCGGCGCTCGTGCTGTCGATCGGGACCGACGGGATCGACGGGCCGACGGACGCCGCCGGCGGATGGGTGGACGGGCGCACGGTCGACCGCGCGGCCCGCCGGGGCGTCGACCTCGACCGCGCGCTCCGCCGCCACGCGACCTACGCGGCGCTCGAGCGGCTCGGGGGTCTCCTCAGGACCGGGTCGACGGGGACCAACGTGACCGACCTGCACGTCGGCCTGGCCGTCACTTCGGCGCGTCGGGGTACGGGGGAAAGTAGTCGGCGGAGTGCGGCTCCGTCCAGTCGACGTAGACGGTCTTGAGCTGGAGGTAGTCGCGGACCCCCCAGACGGTCCCTTCGCCGCCGAGGCCGCTCTGCCGGAAGCCGGCGTGGTACCCCTGGGGATTCTCCGGACCGACGCGGTTCACGTACGTCTCGCCGAACCGGATGCCGCGGATCGCCTTCTCGGCGAGCGTGAGGTCGCGCGTGAAGACGTAGCTCGACAGTCCGTAGCGGCTGTCGTTCGCGCGTCGGATCGCCTCGTCCCAGTCCTCGTAGGTGAGGACCGGGAGCACCGGCCCGAAGATCTCCTCCTGGGCGATCGGGTTCTGTTCGGTGACGTCCCGCAGCACCGTGGGCGGGTAGAACGCCCCCCGGCCGAGCGGTCCGCCGGTCGGCGACGTCCCGCCCACCACCACGTGCGCCCCCCCGGCGACCGCCGCCTCCACGTCGCGCGCGACCTGGTCGCGGGCCCCGCGGGAGTAGAGCGGGCCCATGTCGGTGCCCGGCGTGAGGCCCGGGCCGACGCGCAGCCGCCGCACGAGGGCCGTCAGCCGATCGAGCAGCGGGTCGGCGACCGTCCGGTCGACGTAGGCCCGCTCGGAGGCGATGCACGCCTGGCCCGCGTTCCAGAACCGGCTCCAGACGATCGCCCGGGCCGCCCAGTCGAGGTCGGCGTCCCGGTGCACGAGGACCGGGGCCTTGCCGCCCAGCTCGAGGAGGCACTTCACGATCCGCGGGGCCGCCAGCCGGAGGACCTCGACGCCGCTCGCCGTGGAACCGGTGAGGGTCACGGTCGAGCAGGCGGGGTGCCCGATCAGCGCCGGCCCCATCGTGCTGCCGGGTCCGGGGACGACGTTGAGCACGCCGGGCGGGAGTCCGGCGTCGCGCAGCGCCTCCGCGATGAGGAGCGACGAGAACGGGGTGTTGCTCGACGGCTTCAGGACCACCGTGTTGCCGCCGAGGAGCGCGGGGGCGAGCTTGCGGGTCACCGTGGCCGCCGGAAAGTTCCACGGCGTGATCGCGACCACGACCCCCCGCGGGAGCCACAGGAGGCGCATCGTCTGCCCGGTGGGCAGCCCGGCGACCTCCTCGCCCGAGAGCGTCCGGGCGAACGCCGGATAGTACTCGAGATTGTCGATCGCGCCCTCCACCTCGCCGCGGCTCTCGTAGAGCACCTTGCCCATCTCGCGCGTGATCAGTTGCGCGAGCTCCTCGGACCGGGCCCGCAGCCGCTCCGCCGCCCGGAGCAGGACGCGGCCCCGCGCCGCCGCTCCGATCGCCTCCCAGCCGGGCTGGGCGCGCTGCGCCGAGTCCATCGCCGCCTTGGCGTCGTCGGGGGTCGCCCGCACGACCCGTCCCATCACGGACCCGTCGGCCGGGTCGATCACCTCGGAGACGGCCCGGTCCCCCGGGGGGACGACGACGTTGTCGAGGAACAGTCCGTGCACGCTCGCCGCGGCCATGCTCCGCCCAGCCGCGGGCGCGCTATACGATTGCGGGACGGCTCACGGCCGGCCCCGGAGCTGCTCGAGCTTGGCGAGGAATTCCGGCCCTTCGCCCGAGGTCATCGGGCGGCCGTCCTCGCGGGCCAGGGCGAGCTCGGCGGTCGCGCACGCCGCCTCGACGGTCGCCCCGCGGAGGAGCTCTCCGACGGCGCGGGCCTCGCGCCGGCTCAACGAGAGACCGTCCAGTAGGAAGTCGTGGAACGCCTCGCAGGCGACGGGGCAGACGACCTCGGCGACGCGCGCGAGCTCGGCCGCGTAGAGGCGGATCTCCTCCTGGGCGTGGGGGTCGAGCCGCAGCGACAGAAAGTGGAACAGGTTCCACAGGTCGATCTTCCAGTACCACTCCGTGTAGTAGGCGAGCGGCAGGAGGAGCCGGGCCGTCTCGCGCGCGACCCCGTCCGCGAGCGCCTTCTCGTAGGCGGCGTACGCGTCGTGCGAGATGCGGGCGAGATCGGTCCGGAACCGATCCACGACCTCCGCCGGCAGCGGATCCCCGCGGCCCTGACGGTTGCGGGCCGACTGCCGCCGCACCTCCTCGGCCGGCGGAAGGTCGAACTCGTCCGGCACCACGCTGTACCGGGCCGAGTACTCGTTCGTGGAGGCGGTACGATGCCGGATCCACTGGCGGGCGACGTAGATCGGGAGGCGGACCAGAAACTTGAACTCGACCATCTCGAACGGCGTCGTGTGGCGATGCCGCATCAGGTAGCGAATGAGCCCGCGGTCGTCGCGCACCGACCTGGTGCCCTGCCCGTAGGAGACCCGAGCCGCCTGGACGATCGCGGCATCGTTGCCCATGTAGTCGACCAGCGCGACGTAGCCGTGGGCGAGGACCGGACGCCGCACCCCGATCAGTCGATCCGCCTCGGGGACGACGGGCCGGACCATCGGAGGGTCAGCGGACGCCACGGGCGACCCACGGGAACTCCCGGGATTAAAGGGCCTCGCTGGGGACCCGGAACGCTCCGGGAAAACGTATAGGGAAGGCCCCGGCTCAAAGCGGACGGAGGGGTCGCGGTGGGACGGATCTTCGTCGGGATCGCCTGGCCGTACTCGAACGGCCCGTTCCACCTCGGCCATCTGGCCGGCGCCTACCTGCCCGGCGACATCTTCGCGCGGTACCATCGGCTGCGCGGCGACGAGGTCCTGATGGTCTCGGGCTCCGACATGCACGGCACCCCCACCCTCGTGCGCGCGGAGAAGGAAGGGATCCCGCCCCGCGAGGTCGCCGAGCGGTACCACGCGATCAACCGGCAGGCGTTCGCGGCCCTCGGGTTCTCGTTCGACCTCTACACGACGACCCACACGGTCGTCCACGAGCGCACGGTCCAGGACGTGTTCCTCGGCCTCCTCGAGCGGGGGTACATCCGCCGTCGGACCGAGGAGGCGGCGTACTGCCCCGCCCACCGTCGCTTCCTCCCGGACCGGTACCTGCTCGGACGGTGCCCGCACTGCGGCTTCGAGGACGCCCGGGGGGACGAGTGCGACCAGTGCGGTCGGCCGCTCGAGGCGAAGCAGCTCGGCGAGCCGCGGTGCGCCCTCGACGGCACCCGCGCCGAGTTCCGCCCGTCGGAGCACTTCTACCTCGAGCTCGACCGCCTGCAGCCGGCGCTCGCGACGTACCTCGCCGAGGTCGGCGGCGCCTGGCGCCCGGGGACGCTCGGGGTGGCCCGGAACTTCCTCGCCGAGGGGTTGCACCCGACCCCGATCACGCGGGACCTCGAGTGGGGGGTCCCGATCCCGCTCGAGGGGTACGACACGAAGCGCTTCTACGTCTGGTTCGACGCGGTCATCGGCTACCTGTCGGCCTCCAAGGAGTGGGCGATCCGGGCCGGCCGGCCGGAGGCGTGGCGCAAGTACTGGGACCCGCGCGAGCCGGTCCGCCAGTACTACTTCGTCGGGAAGGACAACAAGTTCCACCACACGATCGTCTGGCCCGGCATCCTGCTCGGCGTCGGGGGCCTCGCACTGCCGCACGATGTGCCGGCGAACGAGTGGCTGCTGGTGGACGGACAGAAGGTCTCCAAGAGCCGGACGGCCGCGGCGGACCCGTTCGTCCCGTCGCTGCTCGCCCGGTACCCGCCCGACGTGATCCGGTTCTACGCCGCGCTGCTCGCCCCCCAGCACCACGACACCGAGCTCGACTGGGAGGAGTTCGACCGGCTGAGGGAGGAGGTCCTCGCGAACCAGTACGGCAACCTCGTCCAGCGCACCCTCGCGTTCGCGCGGGACCGGTACGAGGGCCGGATCCCGCCGGTGCCGGCCGACTGGAGGCCGGAGGACGCGCCCGGCGGCCCGTCCGAGCGGCTGCGCACCGCCCATCGCCGGATCACCGAGGAGTACGAGGCGGTCCGCCTGAAGGAGGCGCTCGAGCTCACGCTCGAGCAGGTGCGCGAGGCGAACCGCCGCTTCCACGAGGCGAAGCCGTGGCAGGCCGAGGAACCGGCCCGGGCCCGAATCGTCTACGAGAGCCTCTGGCGGGTCCGCGCGATCGCGACCTGGCTCGCCCCGGTCCTCCCGTTCTCCAGCGCCGAGGTCTACGCGATGCTCGGGTACGCCGAGCCGCCGTCCGCGGGCGACTGGGACCGCGCGCTCGAGCCCCCGCCGCCCGGCCAGCGGCTCGGCGCCGTGCGTCCGCTGTTTCCCCGCGACGCCGGGCCGGCTTCGCCCGTCCCGCCCCCCGGCCCCCCGGCGGCCGACGGGGTCGCGGGGCCGGCCCCGCTCGGCCTCCGCGTCGGGGTCGTCACGGAGGCGGCCGATCATCCGGCGGCCGACAAACTGTACGTGCTGCGCGTCGACGTCGGCGAGCCGGAGCCGCGTACGGTCGTGGCCGGGCTGAAGGGATCGTACTCCGCGGAGGAGCTCCGGGGCCGGTCGGTGGTGCTGCTCGCGAACCTCGCCCCCCGGACGATCCGCCGCATGACGTCGCAGGGGATGGTGCTCGCCGTCGACTCGGGCGACCGGGCCGTGCTGCTCGTTCCGCCGACCGGGGCCGCCCCCGGCAGCTGGGGCGCCGACGGCGCGGACGGGGTCCGGCCGATCTCCTACGATGAGTTTGCGGGCTCGCCGCTCCGGGTCGGTCGGGTCGCGGGGCCCGCCGCCGACGGCGGCAGTCGGGTCGACCTCGGCGACGCCACGGTGCGCGTCCCCGGGCGCTGGGAGCTCGACGCCCCCGTGGTGGTGCGGCTGCCGCGCCCGGGCGCGGAGGAGGGCACGGTCCTGGGTTTCGGAGAGGGCCGTCCGGTGCGCCCGGCGGCCGACGTCCCGACCGGCGCGAGGGTCCGATGACGGACGGCCCCCGACTCGACCTGCACGTGCACTCGCGCGCCTCGCCCGACTCCCGGCTCGCGCTGGACGAGGTGGTGGCGCGCCTCGCGTACGTCGGGCTCAAGGGGTTCGCCCTCACCGACCACAACTCGGTCGCCGGGC
>Ga0335072_10000780_pt1 | contig 56749 bp, 48 predicted proteins | sample Lox_Sample_21_FD_206725 | JGI IMG/M metagenome (GOLD analysis project Ga0335072, IMG submission 206725) | Soil microbial communities from Loxahatchee National Wildlife Refuge, Florida, United States - Lox_Sample_2.1 | ecosystem: Environmental > Terrestrial > Soil > Wetlands | place: USA...
GTCGAGGTCTACTGCGATCCAGAGCAAATCCCGGAGTTCTTCACCGCCAGCCTCGCGGATCTCGATTTCAATGACAACGTGCGCTGGCACGATTTGAAAGGCACAGAGCACGTCCGTCCGGCCATCACCGACCGCGACTTCGTTGTCGCCACGGTGGCACCGCCGACCAAGGCGGTGGAGGCGGCGGCCGAGCCTGGCGCCGGACCGGCCGCGCCCGGTGCCGCTGCCCCGGCAGCGGCGCCGGCGGGTGGGGCGCGTGCCGCTGCCCCGGCAGGTGGCGCAAGGGCCCCGGCCGGTGGCGGCAGGACGCCTGCGAAGAAGTAGCGTCGCGCAAGGTTCGCCATGTTGCTCTGGGTCGGACTCGGCAATCCGGAGCCGGGAATGGCCCGGAACCGGCACAATATCGGCTTCATGGCAGTGGATACGATCGCGATCCGCTACGGCTTCGCGCCGTGGCGGGCGCGGTTCAAGGGCCTGGTGTCGGAAGGCAGCATCGCCGGAGAAAAAATCCTGGCGCTGAAGCCGCAGACCTACATGAACGCGTCGGGCGAATCGGTGCAGGCGGCGGCGGCGTTCTACAAATTGCCGCTGGAGGCGATCACCGCGTTCCACGACGAACTCGACCTCGCGCCCGGCAAAGTTCGGGTCAAGCGTGGCGGCGGTGCGGCGGGTCACAACGGGCTGCGCTCGATGGACCGCATGCTGGGCTCGCCGGATTACGGGCGGGTGCGGCTGGGCATCGGCCATCCCGGCAGCAAGGAGCGCGTGCTTGGCCACGTGCTCAGCGATTTCATCGCCGCCGACCGCGACTGGCTGCTGCCATTGCTCGATGCCGTGGCAGACGCCGCGCCGCTGCTGGTGGGGGGAAAACCCGAGGACTTCATGACGCGCATCGCGCTGCTGACGCAGGAACCGAAATAGATGGGCTTCAACTGCGGCATCGTTGGCCTGCCTAACGTGGGAAAATCCACGTTGTTCAATGCGCTGACGGCGACGGGGCAGGCACAGGCGGCCAACTATCCGTTCTGCACCATCGAACCCAATGTCGGCCGCGTCGCCGTGCCCGATCCGCGGCTCGGCGTGCTGGCGGCAATCGGCAAGTCGGCCAGGATCATCCCGACGTCGCTGGAATTCGTCGACATCGCCGGCCTGGTCCGCGGCGCGTCGAAAGGCGAGGGGCTCGGCAACCAGTTCCTCGCCAACATCCGCGAAGTGGATGCGATCATCCACGTATTGCGCTGCTTCGAGGATGCCGACGTGACGCACGTGGAGGGCTCGATCGATCCGATCCGCGACGCGGAGGTGGTGGAAACCGAGCTGATGCTCGCGGACCTCGAAAGCCTGGAAAAGCGGCTCAACACAGCACAAAAACGCGCGCGCGGCGGCGACAAGGAAAGCATCGTCGCGGTGGCGCTGATGGAACCGCTGGTGGCGGCATTGCAGGAAGGCCGCCCCGCCCGCACTGCCATACCGCCGGGCCAGGAGGAGGCGGTGCGCCGCTTGCAGCTTCTGACGTCGAAGCCAGTGCTCTACGTGTGCAACGTGGAGGAGGCCGCCGCGGCGACGGGCAACGCGTTCTCGGCCGAGGTCGAAGCGCGCGCCGCGGCAGAGGGTGCGCGCACCGTGGTGATCTCGGCGGCGATCGAGGCGGAAGTGGCGCAACTGCCGGAAGCCGATCGCGCCGAATTTCTCGAGGGGCTGGGTCTGCACGACAGCGGGCTCGATCGCGTGATCCGCGCCGGTTACGACTTGCTCGGCCTGATCACCTATTTCACCGTGGGGCCGAAGGAGACGCATGCCTGGACGATCGTCTCCGGCACCAAGGCACCGCAGGCGGCCGCCGTCATTCACAAGGATTTCGAACGCGGCTTCATCGCATGCGAAACCATCGCCGACGCCGATTTCATCGCCTGCAAAGGCGAGCAAGGGGCGAAGGAAGCCGGCAAGATGCGGGTCGAAGGCAAGGAATACGTCGTGAAGGACGGCGACATCCTGTTGTTCCGCTTCAACGTGTAGCGCGTGATCGTTTTCACGCTGACGTACATCTTACCCGCATCCCGCTTGTAACGATCCGCGCTCCATCCCATCCCTGCCTGAGCCTCTTGCTCGGGACTTCGCCGCTTGACCCCGCCGCAGATCGAATCCCTGCTGATTATCGCGGGGATGCTGGCGTTGTTCGTCTCCGACCGGTTGCGGTACGACCTCGTCGCCGCGCTCGCGTTATCGGCGGCCGCGCTGACCGGCGTGGTGCCGGCGGCAAAGGCGTTCTCCGGTTTCTCCAGCTCCGTCGTCGTCATCGTCGCTTCGGTCCTGGTCATAAGCCGCGCCGTTGCGATCTCCGGCGTCCTCGAGGTCTGGACGCGGCGGGTGCTCCGCATGCTGAACTCCACCACGTTGCAGGTGGGCGCACTCACGTCGGCGGTCACCTTCACCTCGGCGGTGGTCAAGAATGTCGGCGCGATCGGCATCTTTATGCCGGTGGCCATCCAGGCCGCCGAACGGCGCGACCGTCCGGTCTCGCGCTATCTGATGCCGCTCGCCTTCGGTTCGTTGAGCGGCGGCACCATCACCGAGATCGGGACTTCGCCGAACATCCTGATCTCGCAAGTGCGCCAGCAGGTCAGCGGTCATCCCTTCGGCATGTTCTCGTTCACATCGATCGGCCTGCCGCTTTCGCTGGCCGCGGTCGTGTTCCTGAGCCTCGGCTGGCGTCTGCTGCCCGCCAATCGCCGCGGCCAGCCCGCCGGCGGCGGCCACTTCGCCATCGAAGACTACACCAGCGAGGCCGTGGTACCCGCGACGTCTGACATGGTAGGCAAGACCGTCGGCGCGCTGGAGGAGCTCAGCGAGGGCGACGTCACGGTCGCCGCCATCATTCGCGAGAGATCGCATCGCTACGTGCCACGCGGCCACTGGCGATTGTGCGAGAACGACACCTTGCTGCTGCAAGGCGATCCGGCGGCGCTGCACCTGCTGATCAGCCAGACCGGCCTGGAATTGCTCGATGCGCGGGATGCGGCGAAGCTGCCGTTGCGCAGCAAGGATGACGATCTGGAGGCGGCGGAGGCGGTCATCCTGCCCGACGCGCTGCTTGTCGGGCGCACCGCCGCGGAGCTCGAGCTGCGCCGGACTTACGAAGTCAACGTGCTGGCGATCAGCCGCGCCGGCAGCCGCGACACCGTTCACCTGCGCCATAAGCGGTTCGAGGCGGGCGACATCATCATCGTGCAGGGCCGCACCACGCAGCTTGCCGATGCGATCGGACGCCTCGGCTGTGTGCCGCTCGCGGAACGCGACCTGCCGATCGGTCATGTGCGTTCGCGCTACCTGCCGCTGATCATCCTGGGCGCCGCGGTACTGGCGGTGGGATTTCGGGCGGTCCCGGTGGAGGTGGGGTTCTTCGCCGCGGCCACCTTGATCGTGTTGCTGCGCCTGATCACGATGCGCCAGGCGTACGACGCGATCGACTGGCCGCTCGTCGTCATGCTCGGCTGTCTGATCCCGGTTGGCGAATCGCTGAAGACGACCGGTGCGGCGAACCTGATTTCCGATGGCCTGACGATGCTCTCTGGACATCTGTCCGGACCGTTGGCGGTTGGCCTCGTGCTGGTGATATCGATGCTGGTCACGCCGCTGATGCACCATGCCGCGGCAGTGCTGGTCATGGGACCCGTCGCGGCGGCGGTGGCGAAGCATCTCGGCTATGGGCCGGACGCTTTTCTGATGGCGGTGGCGTTCGGGGCGGCGTGCGACTTCCTGACGCCGATCGGCCACCAGAATTCCACCATGGTGATGCGTCCGGCGGGATATCTGTTCGGCGACTATTGGCGGCTGGGACTGCCGCTGTCGATCATGGTCGCCGTGTTCGGTACCTGGCTCATCACGCTGTCCTGGCCGCTGCACTGACAGCGCCGGTCGACGCATGTCGATCTTGCGGCAAGCCGGGTCTATGCTGCGCTGTAGCTGAACAAGCCGGCGGAGCAAATCATGGGCACGGAGGCGGCGTCGAAAACGCTTGGCGTGGTGGTGGTGGGTCAGAGCCCGCGGCCTGATATCGTTGCCCAGCTTCGCGCGGTCGTCGGGGCCGATATCGCCATCGACCTGCGCGGCGCGCTCGATGGCCTCAACCGCGACCAGATCGGCGGGATCAAGCCGGCGGATGGCTATGATGCGTTGTTCACCCGGCTGCCGGGCGGCGAGGCTGTCAAGATCAGCAAGCATGCGGTGGAACGTCGCGCGCTGGGGGTGGTGGATGCGTTGGCAGCGCAGGGCGTGACCGCCACGATGATGTGTTGCACCGGCGATTTTCCATTGCTCGAAGGTCAGCGCGGCGTCGTTCTGCCATCCAATGTGCTGGCTGGCATCGTGCACGCTCTGCTCCCGCGCGGACGCCTGGGATTGTTCGTGCCGATCCCCGATCAGGTGGGCACGCTCGACCAGAAATGGCGCCGCCCGGGCATCGAAATCGTCAGCCTGCCGATGACGCCGGGCTGTCCTGATGCCGAGATCGACAGCGCGGCAGAGAAGATGCAGGCGCTGGCGCCCGATCTCGTGGTGCTGGACTGCATGAGTTATACCCAGGCAATGAAGGATCGCGTCAGGCAGCGTCTGCGTGTGCCGGTCATCCTTGGCATTTCCGCCGCGGCCCGCGTGGTGAGCGAATTGGTGGCGTAGCGGTTTCCGCCGACCGGCGTTGCCGGGGCGGGCGCGCAGCCACGACTTTGCAGCCTGTCACCAGGGAAAGTCGTGGATGCGGGCGCTTGCCGGCATGAGCGGCGGCGGCGCTGAGCGGTTCGTTCAGCGCGCGTCATGCAAACCTTCAGAACGAGCCGAGGAAGTCGCGCTTGCCGATTTCCATGCCGCGATGGCGCAGGATGTTGTACGCCGTCGTGGTGTGAAAGAACAAATTGGGCAGGCAGAAGTGAAGCAGGTAGGCCTTGCCTTTGAAGGACATCTCGCGCTGGCCCGCCATCCATTTGATGTCGCGGAATTCGGTGCCTTCGATCTGCGCCGGGGCGAAGTCCCTGATGAACGCCAGCGACTTCTCGACGCGTGTCTTTGCATCGGCGAAGCTGGTGTCGTCGGTGGTGGGGAATTCGGGTGGTTTCACATCGGCCAGCCGGGCCGGCGCATTGCGGGCAAAGTCGGTGGCCTGGCGGATCTGGCGGGCGAGCGAGAACATGTCGGGATACAGGCGGTCAGAGAGCAATACCGCCTCGTCGAATTTCTTGGTCTTGGCTTGCTCTGCCGCCTTGTCGATCACGCCGGCCAGGCCGGTCATCATCTGCGCGCAGACCGGCACACAGGCATCGAACATCGAGAACGCCATGGTTCATCTCCTTCGTTGCACGCAAGTCGGAGTGCCGTTAGTGCTGTCCCAGCATTGGGCCAAGCACGTTCTGCACCCCGATGATCAGGATCTGCACGCCGATGCAGAGCAACAGGAAGGCCGATATCCGGGTGACGGTACGGCTGCCGCGTGGCCCCATCAGGCGGGAGATGCGATCGGAGGAACCGTACGCGATCCAGATCACGCCTGCCAGAGCCGCCGCCGCGGCCGTCATGCCGATAAAGAACAGTACGAGGTCGAAGGTGGCCTCAGGACGGCTTGAACCAAGCGCCACCGCCACGGCGATCGTGCCCGGACCGGTGGTGAAGGGAATAGTGAGTGGAAATAACGCGATGTCCTCCGCGTCGCGTGCCGGCGCGGCCTGGTCATGTTTCTGCGCTTCGTGGAATTCCGGCGCGTTCAGCAGGTTCCAGGCGTTGAGTGCAACGACGATGCCGCCGGCGACCCGCAACGCCGCCAGGCTGATGCCGAAGAACGCCAGAACGTACGACCCCGCCCACAATGCAACCATCATCACGGCGAGCGAGTACAGCGCCACCAGTCGGGCGATACGGGCTTGGTCCCGCGGGCGGTGCAGCGTGACCTCGCGAAAGATGAACGCGCCGCTGATCGGATTGACGATGGAGAACAACGCTGGAAAGCCCAGCAGAAACGCGTCTGCGACGTCCAGGAAGGCGTTCAGGGCGTCATGCATGCAGGACGGCAGTTCCCGTCACGGCAGGAACGCAGCTCATGCCAGATGCGGCCGCTTGTCCGCCCATGGCTGAATTTGCTCGAACGCCGCCGCGGCTTGCAGCACGCCGAGATCGTCGAACCTGCGTCCGACGATCTGCAACCCGACGGGCAGACCATCGGCGGTGAAGCCGCATGGCACGCTGGCGGCCGGATTCCAGGACATGTTGAACGGGTAGGAAAATTCCGCCCAGCTTACCCAGTCCCAGTCATGCTGCGGCCAGTGCGGCGGCATCAACAACTCGGCGGGAAAGGCGGCGACCGACACCGCCGGCGTCAGCAGGAAATCCCAATCCTGGAACCAGCGATGGATCGAGGCGACGTAGGCCATCTTATGCTCGCGCATCGCCTGATATTCCGAGACCTTGTAGTCCTGCGCCGCCTTCATGCAGGCGACCAGGCCCGGGTCCATCTCCTTTTCCCATTTCGCCAGATGCGGCTGCAAGCGCGTCAGGTGCGCGGCCCAGAAGAAGCGGATCAGCTCCGGCCCCGGCGCGGCCCACGGCGTCGCTACTTCCTCGACCCGCGCGCCCAGTTCCTCGAAGCGCCGAACGGCTGACTTCACCAGCGCCGCCACGTCGGGATCGACGCGCGCGTGTCCCAGATCGGGGCTGTAGGCGATGCGCCTGCCTTCGATGCCCTCATGCAGCCGCCGCAAATAATCCGCGGGCCCCGCTTCCAGCGAGGTGTAGTCGAGTTCGTACGGCCCCGCCATCACTTCCAGCATCAGCGCGGCATCGCCGACGGTGCGCGCCATCGGCCCGTTATGCGACGTCAGATCTCCGACCGACACCGGATAGTACGGCACGCGTCCGAAGCTCGGCTTCAATCCGAACACGCCGCAGAAATGCGACGGCATGCGGATCGAGCCGGCGCCGTCGCTGCCCTGGTGCAGTGGTCCGAACCCGGCCGCCGCCGCCGCCGCCGCGCCGGCCGAAGACGCGCCGGCGTTGTAGCCGTGCTTCCACGGATTATGCGTAATCCCCGTCAGTGGACTGTGCGAGACGCCGGTCCAGCCGAATTCGGACGTCGTGGTCTTGCCCAGGAGGATCGCGCCTTCGGCCTGCAGGCGGGTTACGAAGGGCGCGTCCTCCGTCGGCTGATGGCCGGCGAAGATTCTGCTGCCATGCTGCGTCGGCATCGAGCGCGTCAGCGCGAGATCCTTGATGGTCGCGGGAATGCCATGCAGCCGGCCGATATGCCCGCCGCGCATCAGCGTGGTTTCGGCCTGCTTCGCCGCCGCCATCGCCGGGCCCGCATCCAGATGCACGAACGCGTTCACCCGCGGTTCCAACTGCTCGATCCGATTTAGCAACGATTGCAAATACTCGACCGGAGAAAGCTGCCTGGTACGAATCAGCTCCGCCGCGGCGACCGCCGGGGTGAAGGCAAGCGTCTCGGCATCCATCGTTGGTTCCTTGCTCAGTATGTGGCCCGGCCGCCGGAAATATCGAACACGCCGCCGGTGGAGAAGCTGCATTCCTCGCTGGCGAGCCAGCAGACCAGGGCCGCGACCTCATCGATACCGCCGAACCGGCCGATCGGAATCTTCGACAGCATCCAGTCGATCTGTTGCTGCGTCATCTGCGCGAAAATCGGCGTCTTCACCGCCGCCGGCGTTACGCAGTTCACGCGGATCTCGGCGTTTGCGAGTTCCTTGCCGAGCGATTTGGTGAGCCCGATCACGCCGGCCTTCGACGCCGAATAAGCCGAGGCGTTGGGATTGCCCTCCTTGCCGGCGATCGAGGCGATGTTGACGATGCGGCCGTAGCCATTGCGCTGCATGAAGGGCACCACCGCATGGCAGCAGTAGAACACGCCCTTGAGGTTCACATCGATCACGCGATCCCACTCGGCCACCGGATAGTCCCAGGTCGCGTGGTTTGGCCCGGTGATGCCGGCCGACGTCACCAGGATATCGATCTTTCCCAGCGCCTCGGCGGCGGCCTCCGCGGCGCGCTGCACGGCAGCCGCGTCAGTGACGTCGAGCGTCACCTTGTGCGGCGCCTCGGCCGCTTCCAGCGCCCGCGCGTCGCGATCCCACAGGCTGACCCGGGCGCCTTCGGCGGCAAGCCGCTCCGCGGTGCCGGCGCCGATGCCGGACACGCCGCCGGTGACGATCGCCGTCCGGCCAGCAAAACGCATGCTCATTCGTCAGGATCCCCGCATCGCATCCGGCCGCTATCAAGGCGCCTCGCGCCGCCGGGAGCAAGAGCGCCATCGGCGGCGAAGCACGCCGCATGTGGCGTTCCGCCAAATCCCCACTACATTCGACACGACCAACCAGACGGGAGGGCAGGCCATGAAACGCTTGTTCGGCGGCGGCCACACCGCGGACGACACCGCCTATCCGGTGCGGCACGACGAAGCGGAGTGGCGCCAGAAGCTGTCTCCTGCGGCGTTCGCGGTGCTGCGCCGGCATGGCACCGAACGCGCCGGCAGCAGTCCGCTCAACATGGAGAAGCGGACAGGCACATTCGTCTGTGCCGGCTGCGGACAGAGGCTGTTTGCATCCGACACGAAATACGAAAGCGGTTCCGGCTGGCCAAGTTTCTATGCCCCCCTCGAGGGCGCCGTCGATACCAGCGAGGACCGCAGTTTGTTCATGGCCCGGACCGAGGTGCATTGCAGCAAGTGCGGCGGGCATTTGGGGCACGTGTTCCCCGACGGACCTCGCCCCACCGGCCAGCGCTATTGCATGAACGGCGTGGCATTGGGGTTCGAGCCGAAAGACTGACCGCGGATCGCCGGCCTGCGACCCGACCGGCGCAAAGCCGCGGCGCTGGCGTCGGCCAATACGCTGGCGACTGGCCGCGGCGGACGCGCCGGATCGGCCGTCACTTCGCCAGCATGTCGCGAAGCCCCCGCAACGCCAGGTAATAGCCGGTGATGCCGAACCCGGTGACCATGCCCTGGCTCACCGTCGCGGTATCCGAAACCGGGCCGCGGCGCACCGGGTTCGACATGTGCACCTCGATCGTGCGGAACTTCACCTGGTTGATCGCGGCAACCAGCGCCGGATAGCCGCGCGAGAAGCCGGCGGGATTGAAGATTGCCGCCTCGAAGCCGCGTTCGTTCGCGTCGTACAGCCGGTTGATCACCTCGCCCTCGAGATTCGAATGAAAGATCTCGACGTCAACGCCGAGCTCGGCGGCGTAGCCGCGGATATGCTCGTCGTACTCGGGCAGCGTCATCGGGCCAAAGATTTCGGTCTGGACCTTTCCCCGCATGTTCATGCCGGCGCCATGGACGATGAGGATTTTCGGCATGGGAGCTCCTGTCTGGCTGTATCGCTCGCCGTCATTGCGGCGGTTGGCAGCATGAAGCAAGCCCACCCGAACCACATCGCGCGTTCATTGTGGTCAGGCAATATGCCCCGCCCGGGCAGGCGCGCAGCCGTCCGGGCAGCGCCATTACAGCCGCCAATGCCGCCCATCCGACCCCTGCTCGTTGCGCGATGCGGAAGCCGTTGCACGGCCCGATGCCTGCCCGCCGTCCGGACCAAACGAGGCCCCACAGGCCGTATCCCACTTGTATCATCTACCAATCGAAATGAATTTTCTGCAACCATTAATTGCAGATTTATTCACTTCCAGGTAATTTTCCTCTCATCTTCCCTTGATGGTTGTATAGGATACCCGGGGTAACCGAAAAGGTAGAGAGAACCTCTTGTCCCCCATCGGGTCCAATACAGCCGATCGAGCCAGCCGCGACAGGCCAGCCACCCTCAAGCTAACCCTGTTTGGCCATATGCGGGCCGACGATGCCGCCGGGTGCTCTGTCCTGCCGCGCGGGCGCAAGACCAGGGCGGTGCTGGCGATCCTGGCCCTGTCACCGCGGGGCATGGCGCCGCGGTCCCACATCGCATCCCTCCTGTGGAGCGTGCGCGAAAACGAGCAAGCCCGCGCTTCGCTGCGCCAGGCAGTCCACGAGTTGCAACTGGCGCTCTCTGCCGCCGGCCCGCGCCTGCTGCGCGCCGACCGCAACAACATCGCGCTGGCCCATGCGGGCATCTCAAGCGACATCGAGACCCTGACCCGTACCGTGTTGCCCGGCGCGGACGTTCTCAACCTCTTTGCCCATCCGCTGCTGGAAGATTTGCGTGGCCTCGATATCGCCTTCGACAACTGGATCGAGCACCAGAGCCGCCGCCTGAAGCAGCAAGGCATTACTATTGGCGAGGCCTTGCTGGCCGCCACGGCCGGCACCGCGGCCGCGACGAAGGTCGCGGCATTGATGCTGCGCATCGACGAGACTAACACCGGCGCCTGGCAGGCCGCGATCGGCGCCCAGGTGGCGCTTGGCGAGCATGCCGGCGCACTGTCAGCCTATGAACGCTATCGCGCTGCCCTGGCCCGCACCGGCGAGCGAACCCCCGCGGCCAGGATCGAGGAAATGGTTGCCGCCATTCCGCGCGCCGGCGCGCCGCAGCCGGGCGCCACAGGGTTCGAGGCTCGCGCCTCGCCGCCACCTGGCCGGGCGTACGGTGCGGACGGCGTGGTACGGCTCGGCGTATTTCCGCTGCGTCCGATCGAACCTCATATCGGCGACGAACTGGCCGTCGCCCTCGTGGAGGAGATCACCACCGCGCTGGCGCAGTTCCGCTGGATCACCTGCTTCGCCAATATCCTCCCCTGGAGCGCGGATGGCTCTTCCCGCCCCCGGGACGCGGACAGCGCATCGCGCGCCAGTCAACCGCCGCCGCAATTCGATTTCCTCCTCGATGGCACGCTCCAGCGCAGCGGTGGCCGTATCCGCGTCATCGTCCAGCTCAGCGACGTTCGCGCCGGCCGAACCGTGGTCTGGGCACGCCGCTTCGACCGCGACGTGACGGACATCTTCGCCTTGCAGGATGAAATCGCCGCCGAGACCGCCGCCCAGATCGATACCGCGTTGTTGCTCTGGGAGGGCGAACGCGTCCGTCACCGCCAGCGCGGCGATCCCGACGCCGTCGACCTCATGCTCGGAGCGATCCCCTCGATCTACCGCCTGGAAAGCACCTTGTTCCGCAAGGCCGGCGAATTGCTGGAAACCGCGCTGGCCCTCGATTCCGGCAACGCCGCGGTGCATGCCTGGTTGGCCTACTGGCATTTGTTTCTGGTCGGTCAGGGCTGGGCATCCGACTCCGAGGCCGCAACCGCGCGTGCCGCCCAACTGGCCGAACGCGCGGTCGGGCTGGACGCGCGCGACGCCCGCGCGGTGACACTCGCCGGCCACGTTCGCGGCTTCCTCAACAAGCGCCCCGGCGAAGCAGCCTCGCTGCACGACCGCGCCATCGCGCTCAATCCGAACCTCGCCCTGGCATGGTGCTTCTCTGGCCTGACCCAGAGTTATCTGGGCGAGCATGCCGAAGCGATCCGCCGCATCGACCGTGCTCAGCGCCTGGCGCCGCACGATCCGCATGGCTTCTTTTTCGATACCGCCCGGATCATGCCGCATCTGCTGCGCCGCGAGTTCGGCACGGCGGCGGCAATCGGCCGCCGGGCGATCGCGCTGAACCCGGGGTTTTCCTCCGCCTATAAAGGCATGCTCTCCGCGCTGGGCCATCTCGGGCGCCACGAGGAGGCGGCGGCGCTGTGCCTGCGATTGCTCCGACTCGAGCCGCAATTCAGCGTCAGGGATGCGATCGCCCGTTCGCCGCTGATACGCGAGGAAGAGCTGAACCTTTACGTGGACGGGTTGCGCCGGGCCGGACTGGCGGAGGAATAACCGGCGCGGCCGGCGCGTTGCGTGACACCTGGGCGTGACCCCTGGGCGTCACCCCTGGGCGTCCCCCTGGGCGTCACCCCCGCGTGTCCCCCCGGCCAGCGTCATGCGATCATGCCTCACCCCCTGCGCGCGGGCGCCGGCATCCGGCGTCGCGCGCTACCCCGCTTCAGGCAGCGGCGCCGGCCTGCCGAACAACCAGCCCTGGCCGAAAGCGCAGCCCAGGTCCTCCATCAGCCGCGCCAGGGCCGGCGTCTCGACTGCCTCGGCAATCGCCTGGGCACCCACCGACTTCGCCAGATCCAGCATGGAACGCACCAGGTCGCAGCCGCGCTTGTCACGCGCCGCTCCCTGCACGAAGGCGCCGTCGATCTTAAGATAGTCGAACCGCAGATCGCGGATGTAGCGGAACGCCGCTGCCCCGGCGCCGAAATCATCCAGGCAGAGGCCGATGTTCTGCGCTCGAAGCTGATCCAATGTCTCGGCGGCGGCGGCAACGTCCTTGATCTCCACCGTCTCGGTCAGCTCTATCAGCAGCCGCCGGTACGACCCGCTGGGCAGCAGCTTGCGCAGCCGCCGGCGGGCCGGCTCGCTCTGCACCGACACGCCGGAGACGTTGGTGGCAATGGCGCAGCCCTCGGCGCGCTCCAGTACCCGCAGGACTTGCTCCAGCACGGCCAGGTCGAGTTCCTCGGCGAAGCCCAGTGCTTCGGCGCACAGCACGAACTCCTGCGGCGTTTGCCACAGCGGGCAGCTATCCGCGCCCGGCCGGAGCAATGCCTCGTAGTGGTGCAGCTTCCGGCTGCGCAATGCCACCACCGGCTGAAACACCAGATCGAAGCGCCGCTCGGCAATCGTCGCGCGCAGCATCGCCGTGTGGTCCCGCACCTGGCGGATGAAGCCGGGCAGCCCGCCGCCAAATCCGCTTTCCGTCACTGCCGCGGCGCCGCTTGTGGCGAATTTGGCCAGGGCAAAGCGGACCGCCCGCACCGCCTGCGCCAGCGTCAGTTCCGGGGCGGAGAGACCAATCGTCTTGCCATCCACCGATACCGCTGCGCCATCCGGCAGCGACCGTACCAGCGCCTGCAGCGTCGCCGCCACCAGGGCAGTGTTCATCTGGGCATTGCTCAGCACGCCATAGCGGCCATCGGCAACCTCGCCGATGACGGTTTCGTCGTCGGCAGCGCAGCCCAGCGCCTGGTCGATCGCCTCGTGCACCGCGCTGCGCCCCGCCCTGCCCGCGGCATCGCCGCCGGACGGCAGGCCATGAATGTCCAACAGCCCCAACCCGCCCGGCTGCGGTGATGCCAACCGCGCCTCAACCTCCTGCGCGAACAAGACCGCGGGCTGAGGGCCGGGACCGGCGGGCGGCGGCGCGGTTGGAATCCGGCCGAGCGTCACGTAAAGCCGCCGCCGTGACCCCGGAAGCTGCAACGCGGCCAGGGCGCACGGCGTCGCGGCGGCATCGTTGAGCCGCAGCGTCACAGGTGCGGCCTGCCCGCTCAGCGAGGCGCTGACCAGCGTGCGTGCCAATGCGTCGCGGTCGGCCGGCGCGATCAGGACGGACAGTTGCCTGCCGACAAAATGCTCTGCCGGCTCGCCGAAACGCGCCGGGAACGCGCCGGCCGCCCAGGTGATGCGGGTTTCGGGGTCCGTCTCGACCAGCAGATCCGCGGCGGCGAAAGCAAACGCCGCCAGGCGGTCGCGCGGAAGCGGGCGGTCCGGCGCAGCAATGTTAGCCACCATGTCGACCTGCGGCGGTGAGGCCACCATCATCGCTGGGAACGATTGACGGGAGATGAATCGTTCCCCGCGCTTTGCGATTTTCGCCCGCACCGGCACGTTGTCGCCATTGCGCGCCCATGGCAGCCTGCAGTTCTGCCGGCCTCGGACCGTAAGCGTTGGCGCCGACGACATCGTTCCGCCAACACCGGCCCGGGTTGCAGCAATCAGGGAGGCCAGGGTGGCACAACAGCCGTTTTCCGCGGCCGAGGCCGCGCTCGAAAACCAGCGCTTCGGCGGCTTGCAGCTCCGCGTCGCGGTGCTGTGCACGCTCGTGCAGATCTGCGACGGCTACGATGTCAACTCGGTCGGCTGGTCCGTGCCGTCGTTGATCCGTGCCTGGCATCTGCCGCCACCCGTCTTCACCGCGGCGTTCCTGTGGTCGAGCATCGGCATCCTGGCCGGCGCCCTGTCCGCCGGGCCGATCGGTGACCGCGTCGGCCGCCGGCCGCTATTGCTGGCCAGCCTGACGATTTTCGGCCTGGCGTCATTGCTCAGCGCCGCGTCCAACACATTGCTCGTACTGAGCGTGTCGCGGTTCTTCACCGGCCTCGGCATCGGCGGCGGGTTTTCCATCGCGGCGGCGCTGGCGGGCGACTACGCGCCGCATCGGATGCGCGCCACGGTCATCATGGCGACGTTCACCGGCGCGCCGCTTGGCGGCTTCCTGGGCGGCCAGATCGTGGCGGCCCTGCTGGCGCAGTTCGGCTGGCGCATGATCTTCATCCTGGGCGGCGCGTTCCCGCTGATCCTGGTGCCAGTGCTCGCAATATGGCTCCCGGAATCGCCGCGCTTCCTGGCCGCGCGGCGCCATTTGTCGCCGCGGCACGCGGCGGTGCTGGATCGGCTGGCGATCGATCCGGCGCGGAGCGGCCCGCTGGATCTCGCCCAGGGCAACCCCGTGCGCCTGTTGTTCAGCCAAGGCTACGCGTTGCAGACCCTGCTGCTGTGGGTCATCTTCTTTTGCAGCCTGCTGAACTTGTTCCTGTTCGCCTATTGGCTGCCGACCGTGCTCAGCCTGATCGGCCTGTCGCCGGCGCAGGGCGTGTTCGCCTCCAGCCTGCAAAACTTCGGCGCATTGTTCGCCGCTCTGTATTTGGGTGTGGCCGTGGATCGCTTCGGACCGGAGCGCACGCTCGGCGTCCACTACGCGTTGGGCGCCTTGTTCATCGCCGCGATTGCGCTGGTGGCGATGGCCACTCCGCTGCTGATGGCGATGTGCTTCCTCGCCGGGCTGACGATCATTGGCAGCCAGACCGGCGCCAACGGCACGTGCGGCAAACTGTATCCGGCGCGGATGCGCGCCAGCGGCCTGGGCTGGGCGCTGGGCATCGGCCGGCTGGGCGGCATTGCCGCGCCATTGCTTGGCGGCTGGCTGCTGGCGATGCGGCTGCCGCCGCCGCGCATCTTCCTCTGCGCCTGCGTGTTCGCACTGATCGCCGCGCTGGCGACAATGCTGCTGGCGCTGCGTGGCGCACGCATGAGCGTCGCGGGCGCGGAGGAAGCGGCGTCGTAGCCTTACGGCACTCGCACGCCGGTTGCCATGCAAAGGTATGGCGCCGCTTTATGATGTACTGATGACGGCGGGAAAAAGTGGCGGGGCTCCTATAGAGCGCCTCCAATATGGCTTTCGCGGCACCTGGCAATCTGCCAAGATATTGGACGCTTGATCCTGGGCCGGACTTCCGAATGCCAATCTCGGGGACACTTACGCTGGATAACGAGCCGCTCGAACTTGGCCGCGCCGCCGAGTGGCTGGATGAATTGCTGGGCGAGGTCGGAACGCCACCACGCATGGTTGCGGCGCTTCACGTGGCACTCGAGGAAGTACTGAACAACATCCTCTGCTACGCCTTCGCGGACCTGGACCCACACAAGATCGAGGTGCGACTGAATGCCGATGCGCTCGCGGCGACCCTGGAATTCTTCGACGACGGCATTCCATTCGATCCAACGCAGAGCACGCCGGTCCCTCCCACCTTCGAGGCAGAATCAGAATCAGGCGGACTCGGTCTCCTGTTCGTACACCGCCTCATGGACGAAGTGGCTTTCGAACGCATAGCAGACCGCAATCACCTGACACTGCGCAAGTTCGCGCCGCCGTATTGATCGGCGAGGGGGGGAGATGCAGATCAGCGAAATACGCGACGGTGAGACGGTGACGTTGTCCCTCGTTGGCAAGATGGACACCTTCGGCGCGCCGATGGTGGAAACAAAGGCGACTTCCCTCTGCCAGCCCGGCGTTCGCACGGTCCTGATCGACATGGGATCAGTCGACTACATGACCAGCGCCGGCTTTCGCGCATTGATCGCCATCCGGCGCAAGGCGGAGCATAGCGCGATCGGAATCGCGTTGTGCGGCTTGAATGAACTGATCGACGAGTTGTTCAAGGTCAGCGGCCTGCGCGGCAATTTTCACATCTATGCCGATCGCGCAGCGGCGCTTGCGGCGATCGGCAAACCGGCCCAGCCCAATATTTCATAACCGCGGACCGGCGTCCGCGACTGCGGGGAGACACAGACCATGAGCGCCAGCGAGACCTTGGCTGGGGGCAGCTTTTCCCAGACCGGACGATTGCTCGCCATCGACACGCCGCTTGGTCCCGACGAGCTGCTGCTGACCAGCCTGGAGGGCGAGGATGTTCTGTCCCGCTGCTTTGTCTACCGCGTGGCCATCGCGACGCAGCAGGCCGACGACGCGGTACAGTCATTGCTGGGCAAGCCGGTCACGTTGTGGATCGGCAATGAGAACGACGCGGACCGCCGGCCTGTTCACGGTCATGTCCGCCGCGTGATCAGCGACGGCGCGACCATTCAGGATCTGGGGATCTACCACCTTGAGGTGGTACCCCGGCTTTGGTTCCTGAGCTGCACCTCCGATTGCCGGATTTTCCAGGGCCAGAGCATCCCCGACATTCTGCAGGCAATCTTTGAAGGCGAGGGGCTGATCGATTTCGAATTCCGGCTGATTCGCGCGGATTACCCGCCGGTCGATTATTGCGTGCAATATCAGGAAACCGCCTTCGATTTCGTATCGCGCCTCATGGAGCATCTCGGCTTGTTCTATTGGCACGAGCATAGTGCGGGCCGTCATCTGCTGGTGATTGCCGACCGCAACGCGGCCACCGCGTGGTGCGACCCCGCGGAAGTGACCATATCATCGGTGTCCGGCACCGGCGAAGTGCAGAGCCTGCGGTTCGATTGTTCCTTCCGTCCCGGCCGCTGGACCCTGAATGATTATGACTTCCAGTCGCCGACCAAACTGCTGAAGGTCGATGCGCCGACCACGCTGAACGTGCCGCGCATGGTCAATCACGAAATGTACGAATTCCCCGGCAAGTTCGCCGATCAGGATGCGGGTCGCTGGCTCAGCCGCCGCCGCATCGAATTGGAAGAGGCGCAGCAGCACCGGGTATTCGGCGTCGGGCGCGCGGCGGGGTTCGATCCCGGCCGCAGGTTCAAGGTCAGTCTCGCGCGTGGCCGGAGCGAAACCAGTTATCTGGTGACCGAGGTACGCCACCACGCGACGGATCCGATTCCGGAACCGGGGACGGGCTCGCCGGGCTACACCAACGACTTCGTCGCGATCCCGGCCGAGACCGTATTCCGTCCCGAACGTCTGACTCCCAGGCCTTTCGCTCGCGGCGTGCAGACCGCGACGGTGGTCGGGCCAGCCGGGGAGAACATCTGGTGTGATCCGTTCGGCCGGGTGAAGGTGCAGTTTCATTGGGACCGCCGCGGCCAGCGCAACGACAACAGTTCCTGTTGGATGCGCGTGGCGCAGCCACGGGCCGGCTCGTTCTACGGCCATCAGGTGATCCCTCATGTCGGACACGAGGTCCTCGTTTCGTTTCTGGAGGGCGATCCGGACCGGCCGTTGATCACCGGCACCGTGCCGAACGCGCTGACCATGCCGCCGATGGTGCTGCCCGGCGAAAAGCACAAGACGATCCAGCGCGACCACGGCAACAACAAGATCGTCATGAATGGCAAGCCCGGCCAAGAGCATTTGAGCATGGTCTCGCCGCGCGGGGTCAATTTGTTCGCATCCGGCCGCACCGCGCGGCCGCTGTCTTCCGGCAACACCTCCACGACCATGCCGTTCAGCGTCAGCCCCGCCAACAACAACAACACGCAGACGGTGACCACCACCAGTACCCCGGTCACCATCACCAACGCCGACGGTTCCGTGACCAACGACGCAACGATCACGTCCACGTCCACCGTCACATCCTATAGTGTGCCAACCACCGGCACGACCGGCACCTACAACATCCCTGTCTACATGGATGCGACCGGTCTCAACCAGTTATGGCTCAACTGGTACGGCACGACGCAGAGCGACATCGACGATGGTTCGAATATTTCCTCGACCCAAGGTACGTTCGGAGAGCAGGACGGGACCGTAACGGATTCTTATTTGAATTGGGGAAGCGAAGGTAGGATCAACTGTCTGGTGCTCGGCAACAACAATCTATGGGTCAATAAGAATTCGAACACCTGGATAGGTGGCCAGGCGAACACTCATATCGAGGGCCAGGTTGCCGCGCAGATCGATGACAACAGCACGACGACCTACGGCTCCCCGGTCAGCAACAACGTCGCGGTGCAGACCACGATCTGGGGCTCCAACAACACGATCATCGGCGGCGCCAACGCCACGTCCGTGGCGGGCGACAACGTCACCTCCGTCGTGGGCGGCAATGAAACTTTCGTCGGCGGTCTCAACTTTTCAGTGAACCTGGGCGAAAGCCTTACCATCAACATCCTCGCCTCGCAGACGATCAATTTGCTCAGCGCGACGTCGATCAACGTCGGATTTACCAATACCTTCAACTTTGGTCCGTCCAACACCTACAACGACATGAAGCTTGATATCACCGCCACCAGGGTCGACAACCTCGCGACCCACATGCGTCAGGCCGGCATCATCCTCATGACGGAAGGCAGCAGCATCAAGTCGTGTGGCATGAACCTCATGGCATGCGACACGACGATATTGACCTAGCGATGACGTTCCGGTCGTTCCTGGCTCCTGGCGGGGCCGCCTTGGTGGCTTGCCGTGGCCCCGCCCGGCCGCCGTCGCGGCGTCCGTCATCGCTCGATCGGCGGCAATCGTGAAAATCATCAAGCCGCAGACCTTGAGCTTGCTCACCCGTCCGTTTGAATTCCGCCGTGAATTCTGGCTTGGCGTTGCGGTGGTTGCGTTCATGCCGGTAGGCGAGACGCCGGCGCTGCTGCCGGAAGCCGCGATGTGGCCCACTCTCGCCGAGGAGCTGCCGCCGGATCAGCCGCTCGATGCGGTGATGCCCAAGGCGCGGCCGGAATTTCTCGCGGTCGCCCATTGCTTCGCCCCCGATGGTCTCGCCGCGCCGCTGGTTCGCACCGGCATTCAGCTCGGCCCGCTGATCAAATTGCTCGACGTCCATGGCGACCGTGACTTCGACGAGCAAGCCAGGCGGATAAGCCCGCCGGTCCCGTTTACCCATATGCCGATGGACTGGACCCGCACCTATGGCGGCGCCGGCTTCGCCGACAATCCGCTCGGCAAGGGAGCAGGGGTCGGCGAGGGCTCACGCGGACGGATCGTGCCGGTGCAGAACATCATCAATCCCAAGCTGGGCCGCGACGGGGCGCGCGTCCCCGCCGCGTTCGCTCCGCTCGATCAGATGTGGCCGGCCCGGGCGGCGCTTGCCGGCACCTATGACGACCGCTGGCTGAAGCAGGATTTCCCCGGCCTTGCCAGCGACATCAATTGGGAATTCTTCAACGCCGCGCCGCGTGACCAATGGTTGCCGCAGCCGCTGGCCGGCGACGAGACCTACGCCTTCAAGAATCTCCACCCCGAGGAAAAGCTGCAGAAGGGCCGCCTGCCCGGCATGGTGCCGCGCTTGTTCCTGGTGCGAAAGAACATCGCCGGTGGCGGTTTCGAGGAAGTGCCGCTGTCGCTGACCACGGTCTGGTTCTTTCCGCATCGCGAGCGGCTGGCTCTGGTGCATCATGGCCGCGCCCGCATCCTGGAAGAGGACGCCAACGACATCGCCCGTGTCGTGGTTGGCGCCGACCGTCTGGGCGCACCGCGGCCCGCGGAGCAATTTCACGCGGTCATGGTGAAGCGGGCGGATTCGAAGGACGGCGTGATGCACACGTTGCGCGACGCCGATCTTGTCCCCGAGGAATGGCTGCCGCCGCCCACCCCGATGCCGAATGTGGCGGCATCGGCGTTCACCCTCGCGACCGCGCGGGCGAGGGCGCGTGCCGAACGCGACAACGCAGCGGCGCGGGAGGAAGTGCAGGCCAAGGGCCTCGATCCCGACAAGTACGGGCCGCCACCGTTGCCGCCGCCGCACCCGCCGCCGACGCTGGAAGAACTGCCGGCGTTTGCCGAGGCGGAAATCGCCAAGGCGGAGGCGGCAAAGACCGCAGCGCTCGCCGCGATCGAAGCGAAGAAAACCGAAATGGCCACGAGGCTCCGCGCAGCCGATGTGCCGGAGGAGGAGATCGAACGGCGGATAAATCCCAAGGCGAAGGGTCCGCCCACGCTCAGCGCCGCCGCCATGCGCGCGGATATGGCCGCGCAGATCGCCGCCATGCGCACGCTCGGCCAGTTGACGTTTGGCCTGGAAGCCCAGTTGGCGTCACCGGAAATGGCAGCACAGTTGAATGCGGCCGAAGCGGCGGCGCGTGATGGCTATCGGCTGATGGCGCATTTGCAGGATCCCGCCGATCCGCAGCCCAGCGAGCATAATCTCGAACTCCGCCGGCTGATCGCCTCCGACACCGCGGCCGCGCGTGCGTTGTATGACCTGCACGGCGCCGACCTCTCGGGGCTCGATCTGTCCGGCCTCGACCTCTCCGGCATCTGTCTGGACAACGCCAATCTCGCGGGCACGTCGTTCGTCGGCAGCAATCTCGCCGGTGCCGTGCTGGCGCATGCAGGGATGCAGGGCTGCCGGCTGGACGGCGCCGATCTCAGCGGCGCCAATCTCGGTCACGCGCAGCTTGCCGGTGCGTCGCTGCGGCAGGCCAGGCTGATGAAGTCCGTCCTTGCCGGCGCCGATCTTACCAATGCGTCGCTCGCCGGTGCCGATCTCGAAGGCGCCGATATCAGCGGGATCATCACCACCGGCACCGATTTCAGCGGCGTGCACGCGGCCGAAATCCTGGCGGTGAAGCTGTCGCTGCCGGGCTTGCGTGCGCCCGGCATCGTGCTGACCAAGGCGAAATTCATCGAATGCAATCTGCAAGGCGCGGATCTCACCGGCGCGAACCTCGAGCGCGCGGTGTTCGTGCAATGCAATCTCATCGGCATCCGCGTCGGCCGCGCCCGCATGGGCAAATCCGTCTTCGTCAAGGAATGCTCTTTGCTCGGCGCCAACATGACGGGTGCCGACCTGACCGGCGCCAATCTGCGGGAGACCAATCTGCGTGGCGCCAACCTCAACGGCGCGAGCATTGCCAATGCGGATTTTTCCCGCGCCGACCTGTCGGACGCGCGGTTGAATGTCGTGCGCGCCAACGCCGTGCGCATGGTCGCCACCGACCTGCGGCGCGCCGATCTGCGGCTGGGCGACTTTGCTCGCGCCGACCTGGCGCGGGCCGATCTGCGCGGAGCCAACCTGACCGGCATGTCGGTGTTCGAAGCCAACCTGCCCCGCGCCAGGCTGGACCAGACCACCCGCCACGGCGGCATGTTCCGCACCCGGCTGCGCTATCTGCCGGTCTACGAGCCACCGAAGGAGGCCGGCGCGTGACTGCCGACGAACTGGCGGCGCTGGTCGACAACGGCGATCCTGTTCGCAAGCTGTCGCTGGCCGGCGCCAACCTCGCGGGAGGTGGGTTCCTCGCCGCGGTGTTCGAAGCCGTGGACTTCGCCGGTGCCGATCTGAGCAATACGAACCTGCGGCACGCCAATTTCATCCATTGCAGTCTCGCCGGTGCCAATCTCGAACGCGCCGATCTTGCCGGCGCGGCATTTGTCGAATGCGATCTGACCGACGCGGCCCTTGCCGGTGCATGCCTCGACAAGACGAATTTTGTGAAGTCGGCCCTCGTGCGGACGCGGCTGCCCGGGACGCTGCTGTCGTACACGGTGATGGTGGAATGCGATCTCACCGACGCGATATTCGCCGGGGCGCGGTTGGAACGCGGCTCGATCGTCAAGTGCGTGACCGCCGGCATCGACATATCGGCCACCGAATGGCAGCGGGCGGCCATGTTGAACGCGGATTTGCGCACCGCCCGCATCGACGGCGCACGCTTTGCCCGCTGCACCCTGATCGAGGCGAATTTTTCCGGCCGCGCGCTGCCTGGGCTGTCCATCGCGGCCTGCGCATTGACCAAGGCCGACTTCACCGGTTGCGACCTGACCGGCGCCGATCTGACGCAGTGCATGCTGATCGAGGCCAGGCTGCCGGGCGCGAGGCTCACCGGTGCCAAACTCGCCCGCGCAGTACTTCGCAAGGCGGACCTGACGCATGCCGATCTGTCGAACGCCGATCTGATGCAGGCGATCCTGGTGGATGCCAAGGCATCGGAGGCTAGCTTCGCCGGTGCCACGCTGTTTCAGTGCACCGCCACCGGCCTCGACGCCACAAATGCGAATTTCCAGGGCGCCGATCTGAGGAACGCCGATTTCAGTCACGCCAAATTCGATCGCGCCGATCTGCGCGGCGTCGCGATGGATCGCACCAATTTCCATGCGGTCTCGGAGCAAGATGCGCGAATCTCGTCGCGCCAGGGCATGCTGCCGCCGGACCGCGATCGCGTCATCGCCGAAGCCTGGCTGCAACAGGCACACGGGTGAGAAATCATTGACAATGGCGAACCGTACCGCGCTACATCGCCGAAGCTGGGGGAATACGCGATGACGGCCATTCCGGTGAGCGCGGTGCGCAACGTGCGATCGAACGCGATGTCGCGCCCGGACGAAACCCGCGGCGCGGCGATACCGCCGGCGGGTACTTGCTCTGCGGTGGTGATCGAGCGCGACGGCCGCGCGGCGCGCATCATCAGCGAGGGCGCCGCTGATGCCATCGTGGATACCGCTCGGATCGCGTTTGGCTGCCTGATCCAGCCGGAACCCGGGGACCGTGTGCTGACCGCCGCGGCGGACGGTACGGTGTGGATCATCGCCGTGCTGGATCGGCAATCCGATGCGCCGCCTCGGCTATGGGCGGAAGGCAGCATCGACATCGTGTCCGCGCGTGGCGATATCTCGCTGACAGCGGGCAGGGCGGTCGAAATTGGCGCGGGCAGCCGAACCCGTCTCGCCGCGCCGGAGCTCGAACTGCATGCCGGCGTCGCCCGCTTCGTGCTGGATGAACTGATCCACGTCGGCCAGCGGATCAATTGGTACGTGAGCAAGCTGCGCTGCGTGGGCGAAATGGTGGAAACCTTCGCGGATCATGTCCTGACACGCGTGAAGCGCAGCAGCCGGTTCGTCGAGGAAAGCGATCACCTGCGCGCCGGCGATATCGATCATCGTGCCCAGGGCACGTTGCAGCTTCGGGGCGAGGTCGCCTTCGTGACGGCGGACACCGTGGTGCGCGTGGACGCCGAACAAATCCACATGGGTTGAACGCGGCGCGGGAGGCAGCGGCTGATGTTTGCGAATACGCAGATGATGGGAATGGACATGGCGTTCCCCGATGTCTGCCTGACCCCCGCCGGCCCGGTGATCGTGCCGATCCCCTATCCGAACATCGCCATGGGTCCGACCGCGATTCCCAATGTGGACAACATCCTGATCATGGCGATGCCGGTGCATAATCTTGGCACCACGACGCCGCTGACCAACGGCGACAATGCCGGTGTGGGGATGGGCGTGGCATCCGGCATGGTGATGGGGCCGTCGCGCCATCTGACCGGCTCGTTCACGGTACTGTACGGGGGCATGCCGGCGACACGGCTGACCTCGATGTCGTTGCAGAACTCCACCAACGCGCCGGGCTGCCGGCTGGTGCCCAGCCAGCCGGTCGTGCTGTTGCTGGCGCCCTGATCGGGATGCCCTCCGGCCGGTACCCCGCCGACCGTCCGCACCCTGGCGAGGCAGGGCAGGCAGCGTGACCGCGCTCCAGCCTCTCCCGCAGCCATGAGTTGATCTCCCGGCCAATCCCGGCTGCGGTATGATCATGGGCGCCCGAATCCGCCCGATCATGTCGCGTTAGTTTCGCCATAGATGCCGTAGCGAATCCCGATGGACCCCAAAACGACCGCCCTGCTGGTAAAAATCGTTGCCCTGTTCGATTCTCCAAACGACGGAGAGCGCAACAACGCCTTTACCAAGGCACAGGAACTGCTGGAGAAGAACGGCCAGAGCATGGCCGACATCCTGCTGGTGTTGACAAGGCTCGGCGCCAGGCCGGCGGCCATGGCGGAATTCATGCAGCGGGCGGAGCGCCGCGAACCCGCCGCCAAACCGACCGGCGAGACGGCAGCGGGTAAAACCGCACGCAACGAGCGCCCCGCGCGATATCGGGACAATACGGAATCCCGCGCCGAAATCATTGCCCGGTACGGCTCGGTGCAAGCCGTGCTGCAGCCCTGCAAGTTGGAGACCATGCTGCGCACCGGAATCCGCCGCGGCCTCACGTTCCAGCCGCCGCCGAATCAGCGATGGACCAGGAGCATATACGGCTACACGTGGGGACAACCGGAGGGGCCAGAGCATGATCGCGCGATGCAGGCGCTCGCGCGGGCTGTTCCGTTGCCGGCCAACATGCAGGACGCTCTGGCAGAGCATGCCCATTGGGAAAAACGCGATCGCGAGCTGCAGCTTATACTCGGCCGCAACGGCAACGGTTCCAGCCTCGATCTCACCGCGCATCTGCGGCGGGAACTGGTGCGCAACCTGCTGCGCTCCGAGTTGCCCGCGCATAGCGAGGCGGACTTCCAGATCAGGCTGCAGTTCTGGATCGACGAGCGCCAGGAGGAAATCGACAGTACCACGCTGGAGGAAGTGAAACACCTCGCCGAGACGGTCGGCCGCGATCTTCGCACCGCGATCGTGCAGAGCGGCAACGCGGCCACAGTATTGTTTGGCCGATGGGTGTGCGATGTGGTGGTGCCGGCGCTGGAACTGCCGGACCATGGCCGCGCCGGCTCAAATCTGACATTCGACGCCATGCTGCGCGACGCGATGCGCGCCGCACTGGCCGAGAGCGAACCGCAGGCTCCCACCAGCAGCCCGCCTTAATCCCTGGACAACACGCACCGCCAAGGCAGTCCGCGCGCGACGCTCAGGCCGGCGTTCCATCGGCTGTCACGCTCAGCATCTCGGCGACGATCGCCGCATAGCAGGCAACCCACGCGTCGCGGACCTCCGGCGTGAAGTCATCGCCCAGTCCCTTCTCCAGCGTGGCGATCAGCGACGCACCAACCGTTTCATAATCCGCCGGCGCGACACCATACGAGACATGCCGCTTGCCAAGCGCCTGGATCGCGGCGGCGATCCTGTCCCAATTGCGAAGATTCGCCACCGCCGTGCCAAGCATGCTCATCAGCTTCTGGCGTTGTTCCGTCATGTCCTCTTTGAACAATAAGCGCAAACGCGGATCTCGTAAAAACAGATCTTCATAAAACAACATTGCTGCGGTATCGGAAATCGGTGCCACCTTCCCAAAACTGCTCCGCACCAGCTCCATCTGATCTGATGTCATGACATTCTCCTAATTTAGAATTGGAGCGACGGGCAACCACTTCACCGATCAGCAGCAGCGCGGGACCGCCATGGCTCCAGCCCGGAGCCCACACGACAAGTTCCGGCAGCGTGCCGCTCAGAACGCGCCGCAAAGGCGTGCCGCCGCGCTCCACCAAAGCAGCCGGCGTGGTAAGATCGAAGCCGTGGCGCGCCAGTCCCTCCATCAATCGCCGCAGCGTGTGGATGCCCATGTAGACGGCCAGCGTCGCACCAGGCCGGGAGAGCATTGCGAAGTCCAGGTCGAGATCGCCGTCCTTCGTGTGGCCGGTCACCAACGTCACGGAGCGGCTCGCATCCCGATGGGTCAGCGGAATCGCCATGTCGGCGGCACAGGCGAGCGCCGCGGTGATGCCTGGCACGATCTCGAACGGCACGCCGGCCGCGGCCAGCGCTTCGGCTTCCTCACCGCCACGGCCGAACACCAGCGGATCGCCGCCCTTCAGCCGCACCACGCGCTTGCCCTCGCGTGCCAGACCGATCAGCAGCGCATTGATCTGGCCCTGCGGCATGCAATGATTCGCGCGCGCCTTGCCTACGAAGATGCGTTCCGCATCGGGCCGCGCCATGCACAGCACTTCGTCGCTGACCAATCGATCATGCACGACCACATCTGCCTGGCCAAGCAAACGATGCGCCCGCAACGTAAGCAGGTCGGCCGCACCCGGGCCCGCGCCGACCAGATGAACGATGCCGCAACCTGCGCCGCACGCGGGGGAATCGCCCATCAGTACACGTCCCGCAGGTAACGCCCCTGCCGGGCGAGCGCGATGATCCAGTCGCGCGCCTGATGTTCGTCGAGACGGCCTTCGGTCATTGCCAACCGGCGCAGCGCGGTGTCGACGTCTTTCGCCATGCGGGTGGCGTCGCCGCAGACATAGAAATGCGCGCCGTCCTGCAGCCAGCGCCACAGATCCTCGGCATTCTCGGCCATGCGATCCTGCACATAGATCTTGCGGCCCTGGTCACGCGAAAACGCGGTATCCAGCCGCGCCAGCGTGCCGTCCTTGCGCCACGCCATCAGCTCGTCTTCATACAGGAAGTCGGTGGCGCGATTTCGCTCGCCGAACAATAGCCAGGTGCGTCCGCGAATCCCGGCGGCGGCACGCTCGGCAAGAAAGGCGCGGAACGGCGCGATGCCGGTGCCCGGACCAACCATGATCACCGGCACGGCCGGATCCGCGGGCAGACGGAAATGACTTTTCTGAATATAGGCATCGACCGGCCCGGAGGCCGCTGCGCGGTCTGCCAGGAAGGCACTGCCGACACCGTTGCGCACGCGGCCACGCCGTTTGTCGCGTACTACCGCCACGCAAAGATGCACCTCCCCGGGCGAGGCACGCGGCGATGACGCGATCGAATAGAGCCGTGGCCGCAAACCGGGCAGTGACGCCGCGAGATCGGCGAGAGATGGCCGCGCGGAAGGAAATGCCTCCAGCAGATCAGGCAAATCCGCATCAGCCGGTTCGATGCCATCCACACCCTCGCTCAGCTTGCGCAGGGTCTCCGCATGGCGCGGGTACTTCGCGCTCATCGCCAGCAGATCGGTGGTGCGGTCGAGCGGACGCGCGACATCGAGATAGCGGGTGAACGCATCGCGGATCGGCCGCGCCGCACCATCGGGACATGGCACTGGCTCATCGCCCGACGCACCAAGCATCGCGAGAGTTGCGTCCACCAACGCGGGCTCGTTCGGCGTCAGCAGACCGATCGAATCTCCAGGCTCGTAGCTCAGTCCGGAGGCGGCCAGATCGATAGCGACATGGCGGACGTCCTTGCTGGAGCCGGAACGTGTCAGCGGCATCGCCGACAGCACGCGCACCGGGCGGCCGATCGGCGCGTTCGCCACCGCCGCCGCGGTCGCCGCCGCGGTCGACACGGCCTGTCCCGCCGCGGCATTCGCGGCGACCGGCGCCTCCGCCAGCAACTGCTTCAACAGCCGCGCCGTTGGCCTGGCACCAGGAACACACAGCGACGCCGAAGTCTCGCGCCCTTCGCTCAAGGCGGCGGCGTAGCTCTGGCACAGATAGCCGCACTGTCCACAGTCGAGCTGGCCCATCGCCGCCATCAGCCGCTGCTGCAACGGGCGGCCTTCGGCAAGCCGCATGCGTTCGTCCAATTCGAGCGCCGGATCATGCCACGGGAAATCTTCCTCTCCTGGCTCCGCCGGCGGTGGCGGCGCAACAGAAAGGCCGGCGGTGCCGCCGCCGCCGTACAGGCCGGCGAGAAAGCCGTTCAGCCAGGCACGCTGCGCCGGCGAGAACGGCGCGTTTTGCGGGATCAGCGGAATCGGAGGCGACATCGCGTTCATCACGCAGTCTCCAGGACGCGGTCGCACAGCGCCGCCAACACCGCATCCGGCAGACGCGCCGTGAACGCCTGGAAGGTTTCGTCCGCGGCCGTGCGTTGCTGCTGCCACGCGCGCAGCAGCGACAGCAGCATCGGCGGCAGGTCATCGAACGCGACCTTCGATCGCACCAGCCGCCCCAATTTTTGCTCGGCGCCTGCACCGCCACCGACCAGCACGTCGTAGCCTTCGATCATCTCGTCGTATTGCTCTATTTTCGTCGCGAGCAATCCGATATCGGCGACGTAGTGCTGCGCGCAGGAATGATGGCAGCCGGTCAGATGGATGTTGATCGGCTGATCGATCGCGATGCGCGCTTCCAGCCAGTCCACCAGCGCCGCGGCATGGCGCTTGGTATCGGAGGCAGAGAATTTGCACCCGGCGTTGCCGGTGCAGGCGACCAGTCCGCCGCGCAGATTGCTGGCGCGCCAATCCAGCCCAAGCGCCGCGATCGCATCCAGCGCCGCGTCCAGTTTCGCGGCCGGGATGTCGCTCAGCAACAGGTTCTGCCATACGGTCAGCCGCAACGTGCCGGAACCAAATCCTTCGGCGATGGCAGCGAGGCCACGCAGGCGTTCGCTGCTGAGCCGGCCCACCGGACAGACGACGCCAACGTAGTGCAGCCCGTCCTGTTTCTGCCGATGCACGCCGACATGCCCATGCTTGTCATGCGCCGGGCGCGGCAGGATCGCCGCCGCATCGACGCGCAACAGCGGTTCGCCAAGCTGCTTTTCCACCTCCGCGAGGAAGGCCGGCATCCCCATCCGATCCAGCACGTATTTCAGCCGCGCCTTGGTGCGGTCGGTGCGGTCGCCGTGGGCGATGAATGCGCGTATGACCGCATCGCAGACGCGCACCGCATCATCGGGCGGCACGATCACGCCGGTGGGGCGGGCGAAGTCGTGATGGCCGGTGATGCCTCCCAGGCCGAGTTGGAAGAACACGCCAGGCCGATCCGCAAGCCGCACCGCCGACAGCGCGATGTCGTTGGTGTCTTCCAGTACCGCCACGCGCCCGCCGCCGTCGAACGCGATGTTGAATTTGCGCGGCAGTCCGTACAGCTCGCGATGGTACAGAATATGATGATGCACGGCGCGGCAGTACGGCCGGGTATCGATGTGCTCTTGCGGATCGATCCCCGCGGTCGGGCTGCCGGTGATGTTGCGGATGTTGTCGGCACCGGCCCCGCGCGACGTCAGGCCGAGTTCGGCCAGCCGGATCAGGATTTCAGGCGCGTGCTTCGCCGCGATCTCGCGAAGCTGCAGATTGGCGCGCGTGGTGATGTCGGCATATCCGCCGGCCAGGTCGTCGGCGATCGCGGCAATGCCATGCATCTGATGGGCGGTGAGGATGCCGCCCGGAATGCGCAACCGGCACATGAACGCGTTCTGCGCCGGAGCGACATAAAACAGACCGTGAAATTTTGCGAGAAAGACCTCGATCCCCTTTGGGAACCTGTCCGCCGCCGCGGTCGCACTGATTTCATCGAAACGGTCGAGCGGATGCTTCCTGCGCTTTGCCTCTTCTTCGGCGGTGAGCTTGCCGCCGGCCGCGACCGCGCGGTCCTGCGCTGCCCTGTGAATGTCGGTTTCGGTCGTGACGTCCGCCGGCGCGAGCGGCAGGCCGAGCGCACCCCGGCGCGCCTCGACGCCGGCCATGAAGCCTTTCAAATATTCCTGTTGCTCCGCGGTGAACGGTTCATCGCTCATCGGGATCAATCCGCATTCGCCGGCAATGCGTCCGGCACCGGCGCCGCGTCCCGCCCATAGGTGACGTAGAGCGCGAGGCCGGTGAACAACAGCCCGCCCACCAGGTTGCCCAGCGTCACCGGGATCTGGTTCCACAGCCACCAGTCGGCGACGGTAATCTTGGCGCCCATCATCATCCCGGCGGGGATGACGAACATGTTGACCACGGAATGCTCGAAGCCCTGGGCGAAGAACACCAGGATCGGCATCCAGGCGCCGGCGATGCGGCCGATGGTCGAGGTCGAGCTCAGCGCCATCACGACGCCCAGGCAGACCATCCAGTTGCACAGCATCGCCTTGACGAAGGCGGAGAGCACTCCGGCGGTGCCGAAATGGGCGTAGCCGTTGGTTTTTAGTTCGGCGATTTTGACGATGGCGGCAGCGACGCCGGTCGGCTCGACCTGGCCCGCCATGGTCAGCGCGATCACCAGCAATCCGGCATAGAGCAAGCTGCCGAGCAAATTGCCGAGAAACACCCAGCTCCAGTTGAGCAAGACGGTGCCGATGTTGGCGCGGCGGCGCAGGAACGCCAGCGGCACCAGGGCGAAGCTGCCGGTCACCAGCTCCAGCCCGAGCAAGACGATCATCACGAAGCCGACCGGGAAGATCAGCGCGCCGACGATCGGCTGGCCGGTCTGCGTGGTGGCGCCGATGGCCAGGCTGGTGGCGAAGCCGAGCAAGGCGCCGGAAAGCGCGCCGCGCACCAGCAGATCGAATGGTACCAGCGCCGCCTTGGCGATGCCGGCCTGCACCATGTTGGCGACGATGTCAGCGGGTTTCAGCGAGTCCATTCGAATGTCTCCGTTGCACGAAGCAGGGCTTGCAGTTCTGGCAGGCACGAGCCGCAATTGGTGCCGGCATTCAGCCGGGCGCCGATCTCGCGCGTGGAGCGCAGCCCGTGTTGCCGCACCGCGCTCTGGATGGCGGCGCGGCTGACGCCGAAGCAGACACAGACGAACTGGCCGTCGCCGGCGGATGGTTCTGCGCTTCCCGCGGCGAGCAAGCGCCGGCGCCGGTGGGCGGGGATGGCGCTGCCCAACAGCGACGCGACCGCCTGGCAGTCCGGCAGCGCCGCGCGGTCGCGCGCCAGGAACAAACAGGCCTGGAGCATGTCGTCGACCAGCGCGGCGCAACGCGTCACACCGCGCGCCGGATCTTCCATTTCGATGTACTCGGTGCGGTCGGGTAACGGTCCAAGCAGGCGCATGGCGCACGGTGGTTCGTCACCGGCCAGGTGATAGAGATGCCCGTTCGGCAGCGGCACGCGCGTCCAGTGGCATCCGGCCGGCAACGCATCGCCGGCGCGGCGCAGCAGCACGCCATGAAAGCGCGTCACGACGCGGGTCACCGAGGCTGGCGTCAATTTCAGCTCCGGCTGACCGGAGTGCGGATCCGTGAGCGCGGTCACCGCGCGTCCGATCGGCCCGGCGGCAGCGAACGCATCCGTCCAGTGCATCGGGGCAAACACTTCGCCGGGGCGTTGGGCGTCGGAAATCCGCACGCGCAGCACGCTGTTGCCGGCGTCGGTCTCGACACGCGCGAGATCGTCCTCTGCGAGACCCAAGCGTGTGGCATCGGCGGGATGCAGCGAGAGCGTCGGTTCGGGCGTATGCGTCATCAGCCGCGGCACGCGGCCGGTACGGGTCATGGTGTGCCACTGATCGCGCACCCGCCCGGTGTTGAGGATGAACGGCCGTGTCACCCGTTGCGGTCGATACGGTGTCGGGATGAAGCGGGCGCGACGGTCGGGCGTGCTGAAGCCGCCATTGCCGAACAAACGGCCGTCGTGCGGCCAGCAGCGCGGCTCCATCACATCGTAGGCGTCATCGTCCGCGTCATCGTCCGACGCCGGGACGTGGTTCTCGCAGCGCCGATCCGCCACCGCGGCAAGATTGCGAGCACCGCCCGCCATGGCGGCAAGGTTGAAGACCCGCTCGCCGCGATTTTCGAATGTGCTCAATGCCGCATGTTCGCGGAGGATCGCAGCGGGTCCGTCCCAGGCGAAAGCGCCGGCAAAACCCATGCGGCGCGCCACCTCGGAAAACATCCACCAGTCGGGCCGGGCCTCGCCGGGCGCATCGCGGAACTTGCGCTGACGGGACATGCGGCGTTCCGAGTTGGTGACGGTGCCGTCCTTCTCGCCCCAGCCGGCCGCCGGCAGCACGACATGTGCGTGGCGTGTCGTATCGGTGGGCCAGCAGTCGGACACCACGACGAAGGGGCACGCCGCCAACGCGCCACGCACGCGTTCGGCGCGCGGCATGCTGGCGGCGGGATTGGTCGCGGCGATCCACAGCGCCTTCACGCGTCCGTCCAGCACGGCGTCGAACAAGTCCACGGCCTTCAGGCCCGGGTGCGGCGCCAGCCGCGGCGCGTCCCAGAAACGGCGCAGCGTGTCGCGATCGCCCGGACATTCGAAGCGCAGATGAGCGGCGAGCTGGTTGGCGAGGCCGCCGACCTCGCGGCCTCCCATCGCGTTCGGCTGTCCTGTCACGGAAAACGGCCCCATGCCCGGCCGCCCGATTCGCCCGGTCGCCAGATGGCAGTTGATGATGGCGTTGACCTTGTCGGTGCCGGCCGAGGACTGGTTCACACCTTGTGAGAACACCGTCACGGTTTGCTCCGTCGCGGCGAACCACTGGTAGAACGTCGCGAGCAATCGGGGATCGAGGCCGCAACCTTCGGCCGCCGATTGAGCGCCGGTCGCGGCCAGCGCGTCGGCAAGGCCGCTGGTATGGCGCTCGACCCAGTCCATGTTCATCGCGCCGGTCGCTGCGATGTGGCGCAGCAGACCATTGAACAACAGCACGTCGCTGCCCGGCGCCAGTTGCAGGTGCAGGTCCGCGTCCTCGGCCGTGGCGGTGCGGCGCGGATCGATCACCACGATGCGCGTGCCGCGCGCGGCCCGGGCAGCGAGCAAGCGTTGATACAGCACCGGATGGCACCACGCGGTGTTGCTGCCGACCAGCACGACGAGGTCCGCTTCGTCCCAATCGGCATACACGCCGGGCACCAGGTCCTCGCCGAAGGCGCGGATATGACCGGCGACCGACGAAGCCATGCAAAGCCGCGAGTTGGTGTCGATGTTGCCGCTGCCGATAAAGCCTTTCATCAGCTTGTTGGCGACGTAGTAGTCCTCGGTCAGGCACTGGCCGGAGAGATAGAAGGCGACGCTGTCGGGTCCGTATGCGGCAACGGTGTCGCTGAAGCGGCGGGCGATCAGGTCAAGTGCGGCGTCCCAGCTCGCGCGCGCATTGCCGATGCGGGGGACGGTCAGGCGGTCATCGTCATGCAGTGTCTCCGCCAGCGCGCTGCCTTTGGAGCAAAGCCGGCCCCGGTTCGCCGGATGCGCCTCGTCGCCTCGGATGGTACCGTCCGGCATGGCAACGACGCCGCAGCCGACGCCGCAATAGGGACAGGTGGTGCGGACGGCTTCCACCGTCATGCGGCCGCGCCGAAGGCGAGCGTGTTTCGCATCGCCGATACATCCGCGCCGCGCCGCAACAGATCGAAATACCAACCAGAGTCGCGCGCGTCGCCGACCATCGCGATGCCGACCAGACGGTCGTGGCGCAGCACCAGCCGCCGGTGCACGCCGTGCGCGATATCGCGGAAGCTGATTGCCTCGGTCGTATCGTCGCCAAGGAAATCTCCGGCCGAGAACGTGTCGATGCCGCTGACCTTGAGATGGGTTCCCGCCACCGCCGGCGCGTACTGCGCGGCGTACTCGCCGCCGGCGTGCCGGGCGAACACGCGTGCCATGTCGCGGATCGGCGCGACCAGCCCGACGACGACGCCCTCATGCTCTGCGCATTCGCCGATGGCATGGATGAACGGATCGCTGGTACGCATGGCATCGTCCACGCGTACGCCGCGGCCGCAATCGAGACCCGCCGCGCGCGCCAGGGCGATGCGCGGGCGCGTTCCCGCGGCCATCACCACGATATCGGCCGGCAGGGCGCGGCCATCGGCCAGCGCGACGCCGCTCACCCGATCGTCGCCAAGCACGGCGGCGGTGCTGGCCGAGGTCACCACGGCGATGCCGCGGGCCTTCACCGCCTGGGCGAGCAAACTGGCGGACACGGCGTCCAACTGCCGCTCCATCAGGCCGGGCATCAGGTGCACGACCGTCACGCTCATGCCGTTGCGGCAGAGGCCGTGCGCCGCCTCGAGACCAAGCAGGCCGCCGCCGACGACAACGGCGCGTTGGCTTGTGGCACTGGCGGCGCGCATCGCGTCGACGTCGGCGATGTCGCGGAATCTGAACACGCCGGGCAGATCGGCCCCCGGTATCGGCAGGACGACCGGATCCGAACCGGTCGCCAGCAACAGCAGGTCATACTGCCGGATCGTGCCGCGTTCGCCGCGGACGATGCGGGCGGAGCGGTCGATTTCCACCACCGCCTCGCCAGAGATCAGTTCCACGCCGTTCGCCGTGTACCAGGCCGGGGCGTGCGTCACGATATCGGCAAATGCCAACTCGCCGGCCAGCACCGGCGACAGCAGGATGCGATTGTAGCTGCCGTGCGGCTCGGCCCCGAACACGGTGATGTTGAACAAGCCCGGCGAGCGGGCGAGGATCTCTTCCATCGCCATCGCACCGGCCATGCCGTTGCCGATGATGACCAGGCGCTGGCGAACGCGCGCGAGCATGTTCATCACACGCGAGCCGCGCCGTAGGCTGCCGCCCAGGTGGTGCGCCAGCGCCGGCGCACGCTGCTGATGCAGACCAGCGCCGTGGCCGCGAGCAATGCGAATACCAGGAAGCCGGCGCCATAGCTGCCGGTCAGTTGCTTGGAGAAGCCGAGGCTGGACGCGAGATAGAAGCCGCCCAGTCCGCCGGTCATGCCGACGAGGCCGGTCATCACGCCGATCTCGCGGGCGAAGCGTTGCGGCACGAGTTGGAACACCGCGCCGTTGCCCATGCCGAGCGCCAGCATGCCAAGCACGAACACCGGCATCGCGAGCCAGATGCTGCCGATGCCGCTCGCGACCGTGGCGAAGGCCATGGCGGCGATCGCATACATCAGGCTGAGCGCACGCACCCCGCCCACGCGGTCGGCCGCGGCACCTCCGAGCGGACGCACCAGGGAGCCCACGAACACGACCGCGGCGGTGCAATAGCCGGCGGTGACCGCGGGCAGATTGTACTGGTCGTTGAAGTAGATGGTCAGCGAGGACGCCAGGCCGACGAAGCCGCCGAAGGTGACGCTGTAGAAGAACATGAACCACCAGGCGTCACCGATGCGCAGCAGGCGCAGATAGTCCGCCAGCTTCCTGGGCGGCGGCGCATTCGGGCTGTCCTTGGCCAGCGCCAGGAACACGGCGAGAGCCAGGCACATCGGCGCGGCGGCGAGGCCGACGACATTCTGCCAGCCCACGGCGATGGCGAGACCGGGTGCGAACAAGGCCGCCAGCACCGTGCCCGAGTTGCCGGCGCCGGCGATGCCGAGCGCGGTGCCCTGGTGCTCTGGCGGATACCAGCCGGAGGCCAGCGGCAGCGCCACCGCGAACGAGGCGCCCGCGACGCCGAACACCAGTCCGAGCAATAGCGTGCCGGCGAAGCTGTGGATGCCGAGCGACCAGGCGCTTGCCAGTCCGACGATCACCACGGCCTGGGCGCCGATGCCGACGCGGCGCGCGCGGAAACGATCCACCAGCATGCCGAGCGGCAGGCGGAGCAATGCGCCTGCCAGGACCGGGGTTGCGACCATCAGACCCTTGTGCGCCGGGTCGAGATGCAATTGCCTGGCGATGGCCACGCCGAGCGGGCCGAGCAAGACCCACACCATGAAGCTGAAGTCGAAATAGAGGAACGCGGCGAACAGGGTGGGCAGATGGCCTGCCTTCCAGAACAGCTTGGACACAGCACAATGCTCCCGGCGGACCTTGTGGTCCGCGCGCGGGCCGCCGTTGACCCGCTGGTCGCTGTCGGGGGAGCATCGAAATGCTCCCGGCTACGGCTGCCCCCGCCGTTGGGTGCATCCGGGTGGCTCGGCGTTTCGGCGTTGCCTGGTGTGCAGGTGCAGCAATTGGCGTGCCAAGGGATTGCGCGCTATTTCAGGGCATTCGCAATCGATATTGCCTTTAAAGCAAGCTATATAGCTTGCCGAATAAGCTATATGATGAATAATTAACCAGTATCTCGGTTCAATTGGTGCAGGTGCGCTGCCCACTTCAGCGCCGACAGGCCCCTGTGCGCCGCTCCTGCGCAAACCGGATAGGCGGGTTGACCCCTCATCCGGTTCGCACGGCCGCGGGGATGCCTACCATTGTTTGCGCGACAGAACCCGCGTGCCGCCCCTGCGCAAACCGGATAGGCGGGCCGCCCCCCAATCCGGTTTGCGCAGGCCGCAGGCACGCCCGCCATTGTATGCGCCGACAGACCCAACGCGCCGCCCCCGCGCTAACCGGATAGGCGCGCCGATCACACACCCGCGGCCGGCTGATCGCCGATCGTGCCGTCGCACAGGCCACCGGCAGTCACGATATCGGTGCCGGGCCACGACCGGCCTTCGGCGTCAGCGGCGGCAGCAAGCAAATCCGGCCGATAGACGCGCTCAGCCGCGTCCCGCAGATCGATCTCCGTGCCAAGCCATCCCCAGCGGCGCATTTGTGCCAGAAACCAGATGGCCTGCGAGCGTTGCGGCACCCACGCCCCGCCGGCATGGAACCGGATCCGCTCCGCCGCCGAACCGCGGGGCAGGCAGGCGCGCACCGCCGCGGCCGGCAGGTTCAATGGCGGCTCGGCCAGCAAACCGGCAACCCATGCCGCCGATCCCGCTTGCTCGCATAGAAGCTGCGCCTGCAACAGGCCCCGCAGCAGCGCTTGCAGCGCCGCCGGATTGGCCATGGCCCAGGGCTCGGCAACGGCCAGGCACTTCTCTGGATGGTTTGCCCAGATCTCCGATGTGCCCAAGAGGTGCCTGCCGGTGCCGTCTTGTTCGGCCAGTTCGCCCCATGGAGCGCCGGCGCAGAAGCCCGCGATCCGCCCTTCGGCCAGCGCGGCCTGCACTTGCTCCGGCGGGATCACCACCGTCGTGATGTCGCGGTCCGGATCGATCCCCGACGCGGCCAGCCAGTAGCGCAGCAGCAGGTTATGGGTCGAGAATGCGTGCACGACGGCGAAGCGGGGCGGCGCTGGCTGCGCTCGCAGCCATGCCGCCAGCCGGCGTCCCTTGGCCAGAGCGTCATGCGCGCCGGCGGGGCTCGCGATGGCATCGGCCACCTCGCGGCGGACGGTGACGGTATTGCCGCCGCCGCTGAGCCCCATTGGCACCAGCAACTTCGCGGGCGCCCCGCGCAGGCCAAGTGCCGCGGCCAGTGCGAGCGGCGGCAGCATCGAGGCAGCGTCAAGCAGCCCATAGGCGAGCTTATCGGCGATGTTGGCCCAGGAAGGCTCGACCGAAAGCTCGACCGAGAGGCCAAGTTCGCGGAACAAACCGCGTTGCAGCGCCACCACCGATGGTGCGCTGTCGGCCAGTCGGAGCAAGCCCAATCGCACCGGGGCACTGACGGTCATGACCTGGTGTCCTCTGCTTCGCGCAGCAGTTTGCGCGCGACATCGACGATCTTCTGCCCACTGCTCATGGCATTGCGGCGCAGCCAGCGATAGGCGTCGGGCTCCGACAGACGCCGCTCGCGGATCAGGCGGGTTTTTGCCTGGTCGATGACGGCGCGTTCCTCCAGTCTGGTCTCCGCCGAATCCAGCGCCGCGCGCGTCTGCTGGTAGCGGCGGAACAACGCCACCGCGGCGCGGAGAATGGGCTTCACGTCCGGCGGCGGCGTGCCGATGACGTTGTACGACGATACGCCCGCGGCGATGGCTGCTTCCATGAACGACGGGTCGTCCTGGTCAACGAACAATGCGATGGGCCTGGGGTTGCTGGCCGACAGTTGGCGCAGGCTTTCCAGTGCGTCGCGATCCGGCCGCGCCATGTCAACGAGCACGACGTCCGGCCCGTGAACCGCCACCGCTTCCAGGAGCGAGTCGCCCGGTTGCAGCCGGGAAACCGTGATGCCGCGATCGGCCGCGAGCGCCTGCATCAACAGGCGGACGCGGTCTGGATCGCTATCGGCCAGAAGGATCTTCACGAACGGGCCCGGGCTTACCCGTGCCGCCTAGCAATCCTTGGGCCGCGTGCTAGGCGCGCCGCGCCATCTCCTGGCCGCGTGGCGCGAGTTCCAAATGCCAGTGGCACTGCAGCGCGCCGGGAGGCAGCCGCACGGGTTCGTACGCCAGCCCATCCTGCACGATGTCCTGGACCGCCGCCGCGACGCTCGCGCGCGATATGCCGCCGCCGAGGCGTTGCAGCAGGACATCAAGCCCGTCTTCCATCGTGTCGGCGACGACGGGCCGGTCGCCTACGATCCGCAGCAGCACGTCGCGCAATGCCTCGGTGGTCACGCCGTAGGCCGCCCCATCGTGTTGCCGTGATGGCGCGTGCTCATCAGCGCCATTTGACGTGTCATTCCGGCGCGCTGTTGCGGTGTCCCGGGGACGGGATTTGGAGATCGTGCCGATTGTTCATTCACCAGACAGCGGCTTTCCCTAAGCGCGGTAACGCGGGCATCCTATAATCCCGCCTGCGTGCCGCAACAAGCACGGGCATCGGTATCCGACTTCGATTGTGATTATTGGACGGCGGGGCGAATCTCATCCAGGTTGGGTGCAAATCGCTCTGAAACTGGCACGGTAGGAAGCGGCAGCCCACGTGAGACTGATGCCGGCTGTCGCCGCGCCAACCAACCGGAGGGAACTGTGACAGAGGCACCACTGACGGCGGGAGAGCGCAAGGACTTAGAAGGGAAGCTTTTGGAGCGACTGCGTCGCGAATTGGAGAAAAGTCGCAACATCGGCTATCTCCCACATCCCTTCGTTGCAATGATAAGCGATCATCGTCCGGTGGGGGCTTGCATCCGGGTGATAACCAAAGAACCGCCGCCAGAAGGGTTCGCCAAACTGCGGGAACTCGACCATCTTGAGCTCACAGCCGAACGCGCCATCTTGGACGGGCCGTGGTGCCACCTCTTCCCGACACAGGTGAGGGAGAGAGCGAAAAGGCGCCTGCGCCGGTACAAACGCCCTGACCTCATTCCCTCCGGGTTCTGTTTCTAACGGGCTATTGCTGAGTAAAGTATATGGGGTCTTCAGGACATCGTGTGGGCGGCTGCAGCCAGACTAAGAGCTGAAACAGCAATTGCACCACGCACTTGTCGAGCAGAGCAAATGATGAAATTGGCGCTGCGCTCCCATAACGCTACAATTGCGATGCCGATGAAACTCAAATGAGAAATTCCGCCGGTATAATGTTGGTGCCGAGGCATCGAACGCAAGCCAATTACACAGCAGTCGGGAAATAGGGCGACAGGCGACCCATCTTGCGTCATGGCCGGCGAAGGCCCATAGGCGCTAACTTACTCATCCGTCGGGAAGTAGGGCGACACGTTCCACATGAGTCATGGCCGGCGAAGGCCGATAGGCGCCAACTTAAGGCGCCAGGCGGTTTTGTGTCATGGCCGCGCCTATCGCCCCACGTGTCATGGCCGTCCCCGGGCTCGTCCCGGGGATCAGCGCGGCGATCCACGTCTTTGCCGGGCTTTCTGCAGAAGAGACGTGGGTGTCCGGCCCCGCCTTCGCAGGGGCAGGCTCTTCGCCGGGCATGACACGGGGGCATGTCCGCTGTCCTCGGCCTTACTGTAAGTTAGCGCCAATGGGCGAAGGCCGGCCATCCACGGATTGCTGTGATGCGCGCCGCAAAGACGTGGATTGCGGCCCTTCGCCCGCCATGACGGGTTGGCACAATGTCGACCAACTTACCAACTGCTGAGTAACTGCATTTTCCTACGGCGCATCAACGATTCAGCAAGCTTTTCCGGCATCATGAGAATTAGAAAACTGAACCGCGGATGAACGCAAATGAACGCTGATGCTTCGGTGTTGAACCGTACCTCCCGGGGATACCATCGGCTGCGCGCTGACGGTCGCCAATACACTTGGCTGCGGCTTTCTGGAAAAGGTCTACGAAAACGCGCTGGCCCACGAGTTGCGTCGGGCCGGGCTTGCTGTCCGCCAGCAAGCGAGCGCAACAGTGCGATATGACGGCATTGCTGTCGGACAATACATAACAGACTTATTAATTGAGCGAAAGTTTTGATATCGAACTGCAATCTGTTCGTGCGCTGGACAGCGTATATTGTGCGCAATGCATGAACTTCCTCCGAGCCAGCGGACTGCAATTATGCCTGCTGCTGAACTTTGGCCGGCCGCGGCTCGAGATCCGACGCCTGGCCTGGCGGTTGTGAACCACGCGTCACTGCCGCGGAGGGCACGCGCTATTTGCGTTCATTGGCGTTCATCTGCGGTTTCAAATACTTTATGATGCCCGACCGCGCTAAGCCGATCGCGTTTGAGTCCCCTCTTGCGGTGTTGCCCTCGCGAATTCTGGCTGCAGCCGCCCAGACGATCTCCTGAAGACCCAGTATATGATTACCCGACTTAGCTCGCGGTCGCTGGGATTCGATCGGCGCACCGCCTCGATCCGACCGGGCCTCAGTACCCCGCCGCCCGGTCCACCACTTCCTTCAGCGGCTGCCCATCCAGGAACCGCCGCAGATTATCCACGAACAATTGCGCCACGATCCTGTCGCGGGTGGGATGGCCGCCGCCGATATGCGGCAGCACCAGGATGCCCTCGGTGCCCCAGAACGGGTGGTCGGCGGGCAACGGCTCCTGGCGGAACACGTCCAGCACCGCCCCGGCGATCCGCTTTTGCTCGACCGCATCGATCAGATCGGCATCCGCGATCAGGTGCCCGCGGCCGAAATTCAGCAGATACGCGGTGGGCTTCATCTTCGCCAGCCGCGCGGCATTCATGAAATTCTCGGTCTCCGGCGTGGCCGGCAGCAGCAGCAGCACATAGTCCGATTGCGCCAGCACCTCGTCGGTCCGGTCAGGGGAAAACACCTGGGCGACATGGGGCAGCAGCGCGGGGCGGCGCTTGGTGCCGATCACCCGCATGCGCAACGCGTCGGCCAGCCGCGCCACCTCCTGGCCGATTTCGCCCAGGCCCAGGATGCCCAGCGTCGCCCCGTTCAGCGGCCGCGCCATGCGCCGCGTCCACCGGTGCTGCGTCTGGTCTTGCTCCACCGCGGCGTAGGGCTTGGTGAGATGGAACAGGGCGCCGAGGATATTCTCCGGCATCGAATCGCGATGGGTGCCGCGCGCGCAGGTCAGGGTGAGTTTTGGCGGCAGGTCCGGCAGCGCGAGCCAGGTCTCGACCCCCGCGGTCAGCGCCTGCGCCCAGCGCAGCTTCGGCATTTGCGGCAGCAGGCCCGCGGGCGCGCCCCAGGCAAGCAAGGCCTCGGTGTCGGCGCGTTGCGCCTGGGTGGGTGCGTCCTTGCGCGTCAGGGTGTCGATCGCGACGCGTTCGGCGAGCCCGGCGGCGCCGAGGGCTTCGATGTAGGGACCTGGCGCGTCGGTCCACAGCAGCAGGCGGGTGGGGTGGGGCATGGTCGGGGTCCTGGGATGACGGGCGAAACGTTAGCGCATGGGATGGCGATCGGCGATGGCCGCATGGCGCGAGTCAAATGCCGGGCGCGCCCCTGCGCTAACCGGATAGGCCCGGAGACGCCGCCGCGCGCGCCGCGCGCGATCGCAACGCCGGCGCCATTGCCGGGCCGGAACCTTCCCGCCCGCCTGTGACCCAGTTCACCGCGTCAGCGGCTGTGACCGGCCAGAATGCTGCAATCTCCGCGGCGCAAGCCGCGAATGGCGGGACTGCCGCGCCGGCCGATGGATCCCTGGCGCCCGCCGGCGGCCTCGCGAGGATGCATCGACCCCGGCGCGGAGCAAGGGACATGGCGACGGTCAACGTGATTGAATTCGCGGTCAGCGACGCCGTGGTTCGCGCCGAGCTGAAGCGCGCCGCCAATGGCAGCGGCATCGACTATGAGCGCACCGTCAGCGGGGAGATCACGCGGCGCCGGCTGCCGCTGCTGGACATGATCGAAAACGCGATGGGAACCCCGATCGAAACCACGGCCGGGAAGTCCCGCGGGCCGCAATCCGCGCAATACCTGGCGCGGTGCCAATGGCAGCGCGGCCACCGGCGTGGCCCGGACGAACGCCGCCCCGAGGCGACCATCGAATTCATCATCCCCGGCGGCAAAATCGGCCACGTTTATTTTCTCGAAATCAGCCTGCAGACCGATCTGGTCAGGCTGGGGTTGTCCCGCGACTGCCGCATGAGCCAGTCCAAAGCCAGCCAGCTTGCCGGCACGGCCGTGCTCGCCGCGGAAAAATACCCCGCCATTCCAGTGGATTACTGGTATCTGTGCCCATGGTGGCCGACGCCTGACACGCTGACCGGATTGCTCGCGCCGATGCAGGCGATGCGTGGCTCGGACAATGTCACGCTCACCTGGACAGTGCTCGATCATGGGCCGTGACGGCGGGCGGCGCCGTCCGCCGCCGCGCTGAAGTTTTTCCTCCTGCCGCGATCCCCGCCGATTTCAACGCTTTGTCAACGCTTTGCGGTCAAAGTGCAGGCGGAGGTATGTACCCATGAGGCTGCCCGAGCTTCGGCAGTGGCTGGAGGACCACTTACATCGCCCGCCCGCGCCCGTCCGCGTTCCTCCGTCGGTGTCCCAGCCCGCCATCAGACGGCCGCCACCGCTGGTCACGGCCGCACCGGAGGAGATCGACGACGGCCGCCTGTGGTCGCCCATGCGGCTCGAAGTGGTGGAGGCGCTGTGGGGCGACGGCTTCCAGTTTCCCGGCGGCGAGGCGGAAACGCTGCGCCTGGTCACCCCGCTCGGCCTGTCGGCCGCCTCGAGCCTGCTGCTGGTTGGTGCCGGTAGCGGCGGTCCGCCTTGCAGCGTCGCCGGCGAGATGGGCGTGTGGGTGACCGGCTACGAATCAGACCGCGACCTGCTGCACGCCGCCGCAGAGCATACGCTGCATTCCAAGGTGGCGAAGCGGACGCGGATCGAGGCATGGGACCCGGAAGCGCCGCATTTCGAGCGCGGCTACTACCACCACGGCCTGGCGCTGGAGCCGCTGCGCGAAGGCAAGCTTGAGCAAACCCTTGCTGCCATGGCCGAGGGGCTGAAGCCGCTCGGCCATTTGGTGATGCTGCAGACCGTGGCGGACAAGGCGCTCAATCCGGCCGATCCCGTGGTCGCCGCCTGGCAGCGGCTGGACGGGCGGCCGGTCGAGCGGCTGCCGAGCGAGGCCAGCGTCACCCGTGCGCTCGGCCGGCTCGGCTTCGACGTGCGGATCGTCGAGGACGTGACACGCCGCCACATCCACCAGGCGGTGGCAGGCTGGCGCGAGGCTGTTCGCGGCATGGAGCAAGTGAAGCCGACGCACCGGGAAGCCGCGCAACTGGTCAAGGAAGCCGAGCTGTGGCTGTTGCGGATCCGGCTGTTGCGCAGCCGGTCGCTGCGCCTGGTGCGATGGCATGCGATCGGAACGGTTTGAGCAACGCCCCCATCTCCGGCCAGCGCAGCCCGGGGCAGCCGATTGATCCGTTGCCTATGTGATCGACCGGCCGCCGTACCCGTCCCGGCCGCGCTTCTCCAACTCGTCGAGCAAGGCCCAGATCCGCGCCATGTGGCTGTCCCGGTCGTAGAGCTGGTACAGCGTGCCCGCCAGCCGCACCGGATCGCCGGAGTAATATTTTTCATACAGTTGCTGCCGGCCCGAGAACGACGACATCGCCGCGTCGAACGCGAGCCGGAACAATTTTATCCGCGCGCGCGAATCCGCATTGGCCGCCTGGAAATAGGTGGCGACGTCCGGCCACGCGTCACTTTCGGTCTCGGCATAGGACGGCACCGCAACCAGCCCGCCCGCGCCCAGCGTCTGGATGATCTCGCACGAGCGGCGGAACATGCTCGCGTACATCATCCGCACGGTCCAAAGCGGCATCGCCGCCGGCGTGACGACGCCCTGCGCATTCGGCGCCGCATCGGCCTCGGATGCGCGCAGGCAGGCGCGGTTGAATTCGGCGAACTGGATCAATTCCGCCAGCATGTTCTGGACATGCAAATGCTGGTCGATGTTGGTGGCCTTCGCGATGGCAAAGCCCAGGCCCATCATGAACTCCGCCTTCGCCAGGTTCTTGGTGGTGAACTGGTGCATCACCTGCGGCATCACGCCGGTGGCGTTATAGAGGTTGTTGCACAGCTCCGGGTCGCGGTGGATGAACACGCGCTCCCACGGCACGTGCACATCGTGGAACACCACCATCGCGTCGGTCTCGTCCAGCCGCGCCGACAGCGGAAAATCCATCAGCGAGGCCGCCTGCCGGTGGATCACCGGCGGCCGGCAGATGAAGCGCAGGCCGGGAGTGGCGACTGGAATGCAGAAGCCGAAGGCATACGGCTCGCCTTCCTTGTTGTTGGTCACGAAGGTGGACGGCATCACCATGATGTCGTTGGAGAACGCGCACAGCGTCGAGACCATGCGCGCGCCCTCGATGACGATGCCGGCATCGGTCTCCTTCACAATCCGCGCGGCAAGGTCCTTGTCCTGTTTCTCCACCGGCCGCGAGCGGTCCACCTGCGGATTGACGAAGGTGTGCGTCATCGTCACGTCGGTCTCGCGCGCGAATTGGTAATAGCCGCGGATGTTGTCGGCGAAGCGGCGCTCGCGGTGGCCGAACGCCTCGCTCGCCGCGGCGTAGCCGGCGGTCATGACGTTCATGTAGTCCGGGCTGCGGCCGAACATGCCGGCGGTGGCATCGGCCCACACCTTCACCATGCCGCGGCGCCGCACCAGGTCGTCGGCGCAGGCCGGTTGGATGAAGGAGAGACCCACCGGCGCCATGCTCTGCGGCGACGGATAGGTCATGACGGTGGACAGGTCCGGATCGTGCTGCATCTGGTACAGCTCCGCCACCGTCTGCGCCGCCGCCGCAAAGCGCGGATCGCGCGTCACATCGGCGACGCGCTCGCCCTCGATCCAGATCTGGCGGTCGTCGCGCAGCGATTCGAGATAGGCAGCGCCGGTGCGGATGGGCATGCGTGAAAGCTCCAATGTCCGCCGCTTCGCGGGTGAGCGAACGGAGGCCAGCATACGTCAGAGCGGCGGCGAAACATCGCCGCCATAACGTCCGCGCGTCTCCGCAACGAAATCCTACGCCGGCGCCAGCGCAAGCAGCCCCAGTCCCGTGGCCGTCGGCACGGCATAGTTGCGATGCACGCGTTGCACCGCCCCGCCCAGAGCACCGCGCATCGCCAGCCAGATGATCATCTCCACGCCTTCGGTGCCGCCACGTTCCATCCAGTCCTGATGCGGCAGCGCAGCCAGCGTTTCCGGCTCGCTCTCGATCAGGTCCATGAAACGATTGTCCCATTCCGGATTGAAGAAGCCATACCGGGCGCCATGCAGTTGATGCGACAGCCCGCCGGTGCCCATCACCAGCACGCGCCGGTCCGCGGGAAAGCTCTCGATCGCGCGCCGCACTGCCCCACCCAGGCGAAACAGTCGCCGCGCGGTCGGCAGCGGATGCTGAATGACGTTGATCGCGATCGGCACCACCGGTGTCGTCATCGCCGCATCGCCCAGCACCGGCAGAACAGAAAGAATGCCGTGGTCGACCGCCATGTCCTGGCAGATCGTCGGATCGAACTCGTCCGCCACCAGCGAGCGGGCAAGATGCCAGGCAAAATCCGGATCGCCGCGCAGATCGGGCAGATCGCGTTTGCCCCAGCCCTCATCGGCCTGACGATGCACTTCGCCGACGCCGAGCGCTATCGTCGGATAGGCATCGAAAAAGAAACGATTCATGTGATCGTTGTAGAAGATCACAAGCAGGTCGGGCCGCAACGCCTCCAGCCAGTGCTTCGCCGGTTCGAAGCCCGAGAACACTGGTGCCCAGCGGTCGTCACGTTGCAATCCCTTGTCCCACGCCGCGCCGATGGAAGGCGCATGTGCACTGCCGATCCCGCCGATCACCTGTGCCATGGTCAGGCCCTTTCCGCGATGCCGCTGGTATGGCGGCCGACTTCCTGAATGCTGCACCCCAGCGCGCCGGCGATCTTGATAACGAGATAGATGCTGCCGCCTTGCTCCAGCATCCCGCGCCAGTCGCGCCGCAACACCAGCTCCACTTCGTCGTCGTCGAGCGCCATGCCCCGCATGTACGCCGCCTCATCGGCGACGAAGCGCGCCCGGTTGGCGGCGTCGGTCAAGGACATCGCCATGCGGTTCAGCCGATAGCCCCGGCGCGATTGCTCGCCGGTAAATATGATCGTGCCGGGGATCTGCATCGGCGCCGTCCTATTTCAGATGCCGGTCCCACATGGCGAAGATCTTCGACCACGTGCTCTCCGCCGCCTCCGTGTCATACACCGCGCGCTCCGGAAAGCAGAAGCCATGATGCGTGCCGGGGAACACTTCGACCGTCGCCCTGACGTCCGTCTTCTGCAACGCCGCCGTCAGCTCGCCCGGGATGTGCGCCGGCACGGATTGGTCGGTCTCGGCGAACGCATAGTACAGTTCGCCCTTGATCTGCCCCAGCAGCTTGTGCGGCGAGTCGTCCTTGTCGGTGATGATGCCCACGCCATACAGCGACGCCGCGGCCACCATGCGATGCGAGAACTTCGCCGCGACCGTGGTGATATACTGCCCGCTCATGCAATGCCCGACGCAGCCCAGCGGCCCCGGCCGCGCCTTGTCCTGCGCATCGAACCACGCCAGCATCGCCGACGTATCATCCGTCACCAGCGTGTTATTGATGCTATTCATCGACGCGCGGATCACCGCCGACATCGCATCGTCACGCCGCGGGATGTCGAAACGCACCGTGCCCAGCCGATAGTACATGTCTGGCAGCAGACAGAAATAGCCGTGCCGCGCGATGCGGCGCGCCATGTTGCGCAGCTCCTCGCGGATGCCCGGCGCGTCCATATAGAAAATGATCGGCGGGAACGGCCCCGGTCCGTCCGGACACACCGCGAAACTCGGCATGCGGCCGTGCTTCGTCGTGACGTCGATCGTTTGCTCTATCATCGAGGCTCCCTCCCGGTGCTTGCGCCGCCCATCCTGCGAGGCGCATCTTCGCGCGCAGTAATCCATATTGGCAACCGGGAAGGGCAGGGGCATGGCCGCGATCGATCAGGTGCTGCAACAGGCGGTGGACGCGGGCGAGGTGCCCGGCGTGGTGGCAATGGCCGCCGACGACAAGGGCGTGATCTACCAGGGCGCGTTCGGCCGCCGCAGCCTCGCCGGCGATGCACCCATGACGCTGGACACTGTCTTCCGCATCGCCTCCATGACCAAGGCAATCACCGCCACCGCGGCAATGCAGATGGTCGAGCAAGGCAAGCTGGCGCTGGACCAGCCGGCCGGCGAGGTCATGGCGGAACTGGCCGAACCGATGGTGCTGGAAGGCTTCGACGCGTCCGGTCAGCCGAAGCTGCGGCCGGCGAAGCAGAAGATCACGCTGCGCCGCTTGCTCACCCACACCGCGGGCTTCGTCTACGATACCTGGAACGAGAACCTCTCACGTTATGCCAGGGAGACAGCCATGCCGGCGGCGCGCACCGGCAAGCTCGCCGCGCTCAACGCACCGCTCGGCTTCGAACCCGGTGAGCGCTGGGAATACGGCATCAACATCGACTGGGCCGGCCGCATGGTCGAGACGGTCAGCGGGGAGAACCTGGAAGCCTATTTGCAGGCGCACGTCTTCGGCCCGCTGGCTATGCGCGACAGCAGCTTCGATCCGAAGCCCGCCTGGAATGCTCGTACCGTTGTTGTGCACGCCCGCCAGCCGGACGACTCGCTGCTGCCGGTCGAAAGCGCCCCGCCGCCGGTCGATCGTGAATTCTATCCCGGCGGCGGCGGGTTGTTCTCCACCGCGCCCGACTACATCGCCTTCCTGCGCATGCTGCTGAACCACGGCCGCGCCGACAGCGGCGCTCGCGTCCTGCAGCCGGAGACGGTGGCGCTGATGGCCGAGAACCACATGGGCGAACTCGACGTGCAGCCGCTGAAGACATTCAACCCGGCGTTCTCCAACGATGCCGAATTCTATCCCGGCATGTCGAAGAAATGGGGGTTGAGCTTCCTGATCAACACCGAACCAACGCCCGCCGGCCGCAGCGCCGGCAGCCTCGCCTGGGCGGGTATCAACAACACGTATTTCTGGCTGGATCCGAAACGGCGCATCGCCGGCGTGCTGATGACGCAGATCCTGCCGTTCGCCGATCCGAAGGTGCTGGGATTGCTGGACCGGTTCGAAGCAGCGATCTATCAAACCTCTCCCGCCTAGCGGGAGAGGTCGAGCCGCGAAGCCGCAATCCATGACACCTCTCCCGCGTGGCGGGAGAGGTCGAGCTGCGAAGCAGCGAGGGAGAGGGGCGACCGCGACGGGACCGGCAAGATTATCAACCCCGCCGCTTCTTCCACTCGGCGAAATCCCGCTTCGCCTCGTCGCCTGCCACCGGAAACAGACCGGCAAGCGGACGCCCGCGCGCCACTTCCTCCTCGGCGAACTCCTCGTATTCCGTCGTCGCCAGGCACTCCTCCGCGATCTCATCGACGATGTCCGGCGGGATCACCACCACCCCGTCGCAATCGCCAACAATGATGTCGCCCGGATACACCGCGATCCCGCCGCAGCCGATCGGCAAATTCAAATCGCACGGATGGTGCGCGACCGGGCTCGGCGGCGACGAAGGACGCCGGTGATAGGCCGGCAGTCCGGTCTTCGCGACCCCCTCCGAATCGCGCAGCCCGCCATCCGTCACGATGCCAGCGCAGCCGCGCGCCGCCAGCCGCCCGACATACAAGTCGCCCGCCGACGCCGCGCGCGCATCGCCGCGCGAATCCACCACCAGCACATGGCCCGGCGGGCAGGTCTCCATCGCCTGCGGCTGGATATTGCCGCGCGGACCCTTGGCCTGCGGCCCGTCCTTGTCCTCGCGCGATGGAATGAACCGCATGGTGAACGCCGGCCCCACCATGCGCTTCATGTTCGGCCGCACCGGCCACACGTCCTGCATGAACATGCTGCGCAGGCCGCGCCGCTGCAGCGCGCCGGTCAGCGTGGACGTGGCAACCCGCATCAGCGCATCGCGAGTCTTCGACGACAATTCGGTCATGATGGTTTTCCTCCGGAAGCAGGGGCGGTTTCGGGCGGCACGGCCACGACGCGCCGCGGCGCCATCGGCATGGCACGGATGTGGTTCAGGTCGATCTCCGGCATCGCCACACCGAGCTGCTTCAGCACCGCATTGGCGAGCCTGTTATAATCCTCGAAGCCGCGCCGCAACCGGCCACGCCAGGCGGGGATGCCGCCGTTCGCATGCAGCTCGAACGCCGACTCGCGCGCATCCAACATCGACGACACATGGTCCCACGCCATCTGCAACAGCGCCGAGCGCTGCAACGCCGTATAGCCGCCACCGGCGAACGACTCTTCCAGTCCGGCGCCCACGTCTGGATCAGCGAGATCGCTGTCGCCCGGAGCCACCACCAGCGATGAGCCCGGCACGATGCGCAACATCTCGCTCATCCCCGGCCGCGCGCGCAGCATCGCCATGCTGCCCGCCGAAAGATGGCAGATGTTCGGATAGCAATAGCCCGCGATGGTGAATTGCGGATCGCGCTCGGCCGCGACCTGGCAGCTTCGCACCGTTTGCACGTCGCTCACCAGGTCGAGCAAATAATTGATGGTCGGATCATGCTGCGTCAGGCCGGTCGCGTGCGTGCAGGCCAGTGCCAGGCCCGCGGTGAACTCCGCCTTCGACAGCCAGCAATACAGCTGATGCCAGAACAACCAGCGGGCGATGCGCTCGGGCGGCGCGGGCTCGGTGAGGAAGATGCGTTCCCAGGGAATGTGCACGTTCTCCAGCCACATCTGGCCATCGAGTTCATCGTAACGGCTGGAGAGCGGCGCGAAAAAACTGTTCCGATGATGTACCGACGTGCGGCGGCAGATCACGGTGACACCCGGCGCGCCGACCGGCACGATGAACGTCGCGCGGTGCCCCTGGAAATCGACGCCGCACAACCCGCCGACATACACCTCCTCGGCATAGGGCGGACTGGTGTGCATGCCGACCTTGCCGCTGATCACCAGCCCGGTATCGCTCTCTCGCACAATGCGCAGTGAGGCGCGCTCCCGCGGATCCGGCTTCATCCGCGCGCCGATCGTCGCCGCGCCGGACGAAAATGTCAGGAACCGCCCGGTCCGCGCGATCTCATCGCGATAGGCCAGCGCATTGTCGATCTGCTGCTGCGAAGGATTATGCTCTTGCACTTCGCCCAGGATGCCCAGCGCGATCAGGCAGCCATAGGCCGGCGTGTGCGTGATGTTGCCGGCACTGAGAGACGTGGTGGCGGCGAAACTGCGCCCCATTGCCACCAGGTCCTGCGATGTCTTCGGCAGAACATAGCCCCACGGAATGCGCCTCCCGACGGCATCGGCAGGCGTCAGCAAACGGTCCTGCCATTCGGGATCGAGGTGCCGATCGTACCAGGCAACGTACTCATCGACCATCGCGCGCGTGGCCGGATGAGAAGTGACGTCATCCACGCGCCCTTCGCCGACCACCCACACCTTGCGCCCATCCCGCAAGGCTGCGCGATATTCGGCTCCTGTCCTCAGGTCATGCATGGAGTTTCCCTCACCCGGCTTTGGTCCGCTTCCCAAATCCGCTCACCCGGAAGCGTGACTCCCCGCCTCAATCGCCTGCCACACCCTGTTCGGCGTCGCCGGCATGTCGAGTTCCTTCACCCCCACTTGCTCCAGCGCGTTCATGATCGCGATCATCACCGATGGCATCGCGCCCACCGTTCCCGCCTCGCCCGCGCCCTTCGCACCCAGCGGATTGCCCGCCGTCGGCACCGGATTGCTGACGATGCGGATGCTGCACAGGTCGGTGGCGCGCGGCATGTGGTAGTCCATGAAACTCGCCGTCAGCAACTGCCCGCTTTCTTGCTCATAAACCACTTGCTCGCCCAGGATCTGCCCCACCCCCTGGGCGATCCCGCCATGAATCTGGCCCGCCAGCGTCAGCGGATTGATCACCGTGCCGACGTCGTCGACCACCAGATACGATAACAGATCGACCACCCCGGTCTCCGGATCGACCTCTACTTCGCAGACATGGCAGCCATTGGGAAACGTGTCGCGCTTCGGCGCATACGACGCATGCTCGTACATCCCCGGCTCCATGCCAGGAGGCAGCCGCGCCGGCTGGAAAGCCGCCGCCACCACCTGCTTCAGCGTCATGCCGCGATCGGTTCCCGCCACGCTGAATTTTCCCTCGGAAAATTCGACATCGCCCTCGGCGACTTCCATCAAGTGGGCCGCAAGCTTCTTGCCCTTCTCGATGATCTTGTCAGCCGCCATCGACAACGCCGACCCGCCGGTCACCATCGACCGTGACCCGTTCGAGCCCATGCCGAACGCCACCCGATCGGTGTCGCCGTCGATGAAATGCACCTCCTTCGGATCGTTGCCCAGCTTGCCGCACAGGATCTGCTTGAACACCGTCTCGTGGCCCTGGCCGTGCGTCTTCGTGCCCATCAGCAGCAACGCGCTGCCGCTGGGATTGAACCGCACTTCGGCATATTCCGGCGTCGGCCCCGCTGCTTGCTCGATCGAGTTCGCCAGCCCAACGCCGCGCAACCTGCCGCGCGCCTGCGATTCCGCGCGCCTGCCGGCGAACCCCGCATAGTCGGCAGCCTCCAGCGCGATGTCCATGTTCTTCGCGAACTGCCCACAATCGTAGAACGGCCCGGTCGCCGTCTTGTACGGCATCTTCGCTTCTGGAATGATATTCCGCCGCCGCAATTCGATCGGATCGATGCCGAGCTCGCCCGCCGCCGCCTCCATCGCGCGTTCGATCAGATAAATCGCCTCCGGCCGGCCGGCGCCGCGATACGGCGCGGTCGGGCTGGTGTTGGACAGCACCGCATCGATCGTCACGTACGCCGCCGGAATGTCGTAGACGCCCACCACCGTGCCGATCTGTCCGAACGGTGTCAGCAACTGCCGGTCCGACGCGATATAGGCGCCGATGCTCGCCAGCATATGCAGCCGCAGCCCGATGATCTTCCCCGCCTCGTCGAATGCCAGCGCGATTTCACCCACATTGTCGCGGCCATGCTCGTCGGCCATCAGCGCCTCGGAGCGTTCGCATTTCCACTTCACCGGACGCCCGAGCTTGCGCGCCGCCCACAGCACCAGCCGGTGATCGACATATTGCCAACCCTTGGCGCCGAACCCGCCGCCCACGTCGCGGCACACCACGCGCACCTGGCTCTCCGGCACCTTGAATACGTTGTTGGCAAGCATGTTGCGCACGCGGTGCGGATAGTTCACGTCGGCATACAGCGTGTAGCGGTCCTCGGCCGGTTCGTACGACCCGATCGACCCGCGCGGCTCCATGTATTGCGCGTGCACGCGGGTGATGACGTAGCGGCGTTTGGTAACGTGCGCGGCGCGCGCGAACGCGGCCTCGGTAGCCGCGCGGTCGCCGCGTTCGGTGGTGTGGCTGATATTGTCGGGATTGTCGTCCCATAGCCGCGGCGCATCGGCTTCCGCCGCCGCCGCGACATCGGTCACCGCCGGCAGCGATTGGTAATCCACCGCCACCAGCTCGGCCGCGTCCTTCGCCTGCGCCAGCGTCTCCGCGATCACCATCGCGATGGTGTCGCCGACATAGCGGGCGCGATCCACCACCATCGCCGGACGCTGCGGCGCGAACATCGGCGAGCCGTCGCGCTTCTTGCGCGGCATGTTGGCCTTCGGCATGGCGAGGCCATCGGCGGCGTAGTCGCTGCCGGTATAAACGGCGATCACGCCCGGGGCAGCCGCCGCCGCCGCGGTGTCGATCGAACGGATCACGGCATGTGCGTGTGGCGAGCGCACGAACACGCACCAGCTCTGGCGGTCGAAGGTCTGGTCGTCCTGGTAGCGGCCGCGGCCGGTGAGCAAGCGCACGTCCTCCAGCCGCCGGATCGGCTGGCCGACGCCGAATTTCATCGTGGCGGAGGATTCAAATACGTCGTTCATTTTAGCTCCTTAAACCTCCCCCACGCGCGCTATTCGCGCGCGTGGGGTTGAGCCGCGAAGCGGATCAACGCGAGATGCGAAGCGTCGAGGGAGAGGTTACGCGAACCCGCACGAAATCGACCCAAGCGGCCCGTAATCGATGTGGAACTGATCGCCCGAACGCGCCTCTACCGTCGAGGTGAACGATCCGCCCAGCACGAACTGCCCCGGCTCCAGCGCGATATCGAACGGCGCCAGCTTGTTCGCCAGCCACGCCACGCCGTTCGCCGGATGGTTCAGCACCGCCGCAGCGACGCCCGACTCCTCGATGATCCCGTTGCGGTAGCACAGCACCGCGACCCATCGCAGATCGACATCCATCGGCTTGACTGGCCGCCCGCCCACCACCAGCGCGGCATTGCCCGCGTTGTCGGCGATGCTGTCGTTCACGTGCCGTCCGCCGCCCGTCTCGGGATCCACCCGATGCGTGCGCCCGTCCACGATCTCCACCGCCGGCGTCACGTAATCCACCGCGCTCAGCACGTCGAAGATCGTGCAGTTCGGACCCTTCAGCCGCCGCCCGATCACAAACCCCAGCTCGCATTCCAGCCGAGGCTGAATGAACCGGCTCATCGGCAGCGTGGCTCCGTCCTGGTAGAACATGTCCTCCAGCAGAGCGCCATAATCCGGCTCGGTGATGTTCGCCTGCCGCTGCATTGCGCGGGAGGTCAGGCCGATCTTATGGCCCTTGATCACCGCGCCTTCCGCCACCTTGATCGCGATCAGCCTGCGCTGCACCGCATAGGCATCGTCGGTGGAAAAACCGGGATGCAGGATGCTCGGCGCGCGCGTGCGCCGGCGTTCCTTCTCCGCAACGTGATATGCGCGCGCCAGCGCCTCGATCGTCCGTTCGTCCAACATCGCGACCGTCCTTCAGGCCGGAACGGCGTCGCCTTTGCGGAACACCGGCACGCCGTCGCCCCGGTCCTCCAGCGCTTCCTTGCCTTCCGTCGGCAGGCTCACCGCGAAGTTCAGCGCCGCATCGATGTCGCCTTCCCAGACTTCGCGCGGCAGTTCGTAGAGCAATTCCACGCCGTATCCATTCGGGTCATGAATATAGAGGCTGTGCGTCATGCCATGCTCCACCCGGCGGTCGAACTTCACGCCTTTCTCCTGCAGATACGCCAAATGCTCCAGCCAGGCCTCGCGGGAGGGCAACGCGATGGCGATGTGGTTCACCGCGACCGGCATGCCGAACATGCTCCATTCCGCCGGCGGCGCCGGCAGCGCCTTGTTCTCCACCAGCGCGATGTCGTGATGGTTCATCGCGCCGCCGCCATGATCGCCGCTGTAGAACCGCATATTCGGCGGGTTCGGCCGCTGCGGCGTGGCGTGCAGTTCGCCCACCTGCTTCATGCCGACAATCTCGGTCCAGAACAGGTGCGATTCCTCCATGTCCCGCACATTCAGGACCAGGTGATTCAACCCAACCGGCGTAACCGCTGCTCGTGCCATGGGAACGCTTCCTTTCTTGAGGCTGCGCGGCATGATCCCACACTCCGGCGGGCGGCGGCAACGCCCGGCGCACACGGCCCGCGCGGCCGCCCGCCATCGCCGCGGGGGTGACGCCGCCCGCCCGCCGCCCCACATTGCCGCTCTGGCCCGGCAAACCCCTGGGAGGCAACTTGGATCGCAAGACAATCGGTCTGGTCTGGATCGGCGGCATCATCCTGATGGCGGCGCTGTACTGGATCGGTCCGCAGAATTTCATCCAGACATGCGAGGCGTTCCTCTCGCGCCTCTGGTGGAACCTGGGCGACCTGATCGAGACCCTGGCCGAGCGCGCCTTCGATGCCCTGCGCGCCGCGGCCATCGCGCTTTATGCCGTGTTCCTCGTGCTCGCGGTCATCGCGCGCCGGCGCGGCGTGCGCAGCGGCGGCGCCTGGCTGCTTGTCACCATCCTGTTCCTGCTGCTGGTCGGAACGCGCTGGTACGACCCGGGAACCAAATGGTTCGCCGCCGCGGTGCTGGCCGGCGTCGGGGCAGCCGTGTTGACCGGCCGCCTGCTGCATCCGCCGCCATTGCCGCGCGATCCGCGCTATCCGTGGGGGCCCTCCGGCAACACCGGACGTTCGGATTCAACGGCGCCGTAAACCACCGCCGCCGCGGCATTCCGCCGGCACGCCGAGCCCGCTTCGCCGCGCCCGCTTCCTTGCCCGCTCCCGGCAAACCTGTTTAGCCTCCCCGCGCGACCGGCGCTCGAACGCCACCTCGCCTGGCCTTCGCTCGCCGCAAGCTCCGCCGTCCGCTCGAAGACGGCGCAAGATGCGTTGATTCGCAATAAACGGCGCCGTCCGGCGCATCCGCCCGGCGGCGCCCATGAGGAGGCGTCCCGATGAATGGACAAACGTCCGAATCCCTGTTGTCCCTGTTCGATTCAGCCCGCCTGAACGCCCGCTATTGGTCCAGCTTCGCTTTGCTCGCACTGATCACGGTGCTGGAGTTCTTCGACTTCCTCGTCGTCGGCTTTCTGGTCGCAGTACTCGGCCCGCAATGGCATCTGACCTACGGCCAGTCGGCGGTGATCCTCTACAGCGGCGGCGTCGGCGCCATCGCCGGCGCGATCATCTGGGGCGCGCTCGCCGATGCCTGGGGACGCAAGACCCAACTCGTGCTCGGCACGTTCATCTGCGGCGTCGGGGCCGGCGGACTGGCCTTCGTCCCCGACGGCGGCTGGCAAATGTTCGCCGCCCTCCGCTTCGTCGTCGGTTTCGGCCTCACCGCCGCCGTCACCCCCTGCCTGACGATCGTCGTGGAGCAAGCGCCGACGCGCTGGCGCACCTCGCTGTCGAGTTTCTATGTCGTCTTCGCCACCGCCGGCACGCTGGTCGCATCGGCGACCTCCGCCGCGCTGTTGCATGCACTGGGCTGGCGCGGCGTCGCGATGCTCGGCGCGCTGACCATCCCGGTCGGCCTCGCCATCGCCTTGTTCGTCCCCGAGTCGGTGCGATGGCTCACCGCAAAGGGACGCTTCGCCGAGGCCCGCGCGCTGGTCGCCAGGCGGCTCGGACTGCCGTTGGAGCAAGTGCCGCTGCCCACCATGCCTCCGCTGGCGCAGCCTTCCGGACGGCTGTCGGAATTGTACCAAAGCCCAAGGCGCTTCTGGGAAACCGTGATCATCTGGGGCGGCTCGTCGACCGCCGCCTACGGCGTCTACCTGTGGGGACCAACCATTGTCGCGCTGCTGCTGCACGTCTCGGTGCCGCAGGCCGCGAAATATTTCGTGTTCGTCGCCGGCGCCGGCGTGGTCGGCAAGATCCTGGTGACCTTCATCTCCCCGCTGATGGGGCGCCGCCTCTGCGGCATCGTGTTCGGCTTCGGTGCCGCCGTAGCACTCATCGGCGCGGCCGTGTTCAATCAGGTGTTCGTGGGCGGCATCCCACTGCTCATCGTGCTGCTGTGTTGTTCCACTTTCGGCATCGACGGCGGCTTCTCCAATCTCGCGCCCTACACAGTCGAATTGTTCGGCGTGCGAATGGGCGCGCGTTCCTCCGGCCTGGGCCAGGCGGCCAACGGCGTCGGCAAGATCCTCGGCCCCCTCAGCCTCGCGCTGATCGCCGGCACCGGCAATTTCATCTCGCCCAAAGCGACCAGCGACGCCGTGTTGCCCGCCTTCCTGTTCCTGGCGTTCGGCATGCTGCTGGTCGGCCTGTCCTTCGCAGTGCTCGGCGTGGAGACGCATGGCCGCGCGATGCTGGTGGATGAGCACGAGGCCGGCGCGGCAGCCGAAGACGCCGCAGGCGGCCGAGTGGTCGAGGCGTAACCCGGTCGCGTTCCAACGGCGGGGCACCTCTCCGCCGCATCGGTCCGTGGCGATCTGCGGACCGGGCGGCGGCGGCCACCGTCAATGCGCGTCTGCCTTCGGCGCTGTCGCCGTGGCCGTGGCCACCTTGCGCATCAGCGGCACGAGCAATGTCGCGACAAGGAACGCCAGCATGATCGCGCGGAACGCATCGGCGAAGGCGAGCGTCGAGGCCTCGCGATATGCCAGTTCCCACAACTGCTTCAGTGCCGCGTCATGCCCCAGCCCGGGGCTGCCGGGCAGCGCCCCGTAACGCAGGGTCAGCCCATCCAGCAGCCGGCTCATCGCCCCGTTCGCCGGCGTCAGATGCGCGGCGATGCGCTGGAAATGCAGGTTGGTCTGATCGTTGATCACCGCCGCACTCACCGCGATGCCGACCGCACCGCCCAGGTTGCGCATCATGTTGAACAAGCCGCTGGCATATTTCAGCCGCTCTGGCGGCAGGCTGCCCAGGCCCAGCGTCACCGCCGGCGCCACCGCGAACACCTGCGGAAAGCCGCGCAGCACCT
>Ga0335072_10000781_pt1 | contig 56663 bp, 42 predicted proteins | sample Lox_Sample_21_FD_206725 | JGI IMG/M metagenome (GOLD analysis project Ga0335072, IMG submission 206725) | Soil microbial communities from Loxahatchee National Wildlife Refuge, Florida, United States - Lox_Sample_2.1 | ecosystem: Environmental > Terrestrial > Soil > Wetlands | place: USA...
ACTGGACGTTGGATCTGCTCGGAGAAACAGACAGAGATCGCGGTGATGTGCGACACCGCGTATAATCTTCTGTTATAGCCGGTATGTTGTATGCCGACGAAAAATATGATAGTTGCTAGCAAGAACCAGATAGCCGGGCGCAGAACGAGAGTGATATCCATCAGAGTGGATGGAATTCCTTGAGCTGTAAGTTGCAAAGATAATAAACGAAAAACAAGTTGTCGATAGACTTCGGTATCCTATATTAGGCCTATGAACCTCGTGTGTCACTTTACATACCAGCCGGATGAAGTCCTTGGTCTGTCCTTGCTCGGCTACCATTATTATAATTGACGCATGATGATGCCCCTGTTTGACCGTTATCATTACAATTGAGGCGTACCGATATCTTTTTTTTTAACTTTCATCTTTGCAATGCACGTCTCAGGATACGCACTCAATAGTCGCGGCACAGGTTTCGTATCCGAATCTTCAAGACGAATCTTCAAGATCACAACGAAAGTTGGCTGAAAATTCGCATACGGCGAGACTCAGATTGCGGCTAAGCCATAGAAAAAGGGTAGTTAGAAGAGTATAAATTAGACCTCAACCTTACAATCCTCCACTCCAACATCTCATGGTACCTCAAGCATCTAAAACCAGCCTCGCACAGCATCGACAGCATCTTTTCCTCTCTTGCGGCATCCTTATCAAGCCCAAAGAACCTTTCAACGAGCTAGCACAACAAATTTAACACGATGCCCTTCCTTCTTGCCGCCGCCGTCCCCGCTGCTCTTGAGGCAGGCGGTCTCGCAGCTGCCGGCGCAGCCGCCTGGAGTGGTGTTGCCGGCGTCACGGCCCTCGGTGTCGTTCTCTCCGGCGCCTTTGCGGCCACTGGTGCAATCGTCGAGTGCAAAGTTGACCACAAATGTACCAAGAAGAAGCGCGATGATATCCCCATAGCCAGAATTGGATTGGCTAAACGCCAGGTCCTTCGCATGACCAGGCGCCAGGACGTTGGCGCGTGCGGCGTACCTCAGTACAACTTTGACATGTGCCATGAGGACCTGAAGGGTGTGGTTGTGCAAACATCGATTCCGGCGGAGGGAGGTACGTGAGAGCAAGAGTGGACTTTTTGATTGCAGTTGAGCTTGACGAACAGACGACTAACAGGAGAAACAGTTGCCAAGTTTGACAATGTCCCGGCCTCGTGCCTCGATCTCGCGACGGCCCTCACTGGCGGTTGCGGAATTGACCCTCCGTACCCGGTCATTTGCGGATCTTCTTGCATGCAATATACTGGCTTGTCAACTGAACAGATGGATCAACTCTCCAACGCTTTGAACGGATTTGCGGCTGAGTAGACCAGTTGCTCAGTCGGCCATACCTATTAGCCACTGAGTCGAAAGGAGCAGGTCTCCGCAGTTTCTATTATTGACCGACAGTCTGTTATCAGTTGTAGTTGTGTCAGGGAGGTTATGCATTGGAAAGGAGAACGCCTCGAGGAATCTGTCGATGATGAAGACGGCTCATTTAAAAGCTACAAGGGGATATCTTGCCTGAAAGATTCCGGCATCTTTATGGCTCATAACCTGCTGCAGCTGTCCTTGTGTTCCGACCGCTGTAGAGCCTTGTTTAGCACTGTAATAACAAAATAGAGTAAGTGGTGAGACTCACCGTCGACTGCTTCACCAGTCCCACGTCTTATGTTATACGGGTTGAGAATCTTCATCATACCCGCCATCATACCGAGTCTCTGGAGGTAGTAAAAAAACGTATGGTCCCATCTGACCGAGCTCTCGTTAACATTATTCGTGGTAGCAGGACTGTGGTTTTCCCTGACCACACCGAGCCTACCCAGCTGCCGACGTCGCTTCTCGTAGTGCTTTGCGGAAAACGCCGGTGCTTTCTCTACCGTACGTGGAGCCCCCATATTTCCATGGATCCGTATCGAAAATCGTGTGTTCGCCAGACAAGCCTACAAGTAATGGTGGAAGGGGGAGTGGGAGGTTGATGATGTGCCGTGTTGTGCTTCGACGAAGAAAATCAGTAGGGTGAAATGGTGATTCACAAGCTGGAGATTATTAGCAAGTGGAAGAGTAAACAATTGGGAGCATAGGAAGCAACATACCAAGACAGCAATTGTTATGATCGATACTGTATGACAGAGTAGAGTATTGGGCAAGTGAAGGAACATGTCCACCCAAACGAGGCAGCGCTGGGCAGGCAAGAGACCGCGTATGCATTGGGTGAATGGCGGTCATGGTGGATTTAAAGCAGCAACGAAGATTGAAGCAGAGGGGTACCAGTTTTGGGATCCTTTAATGGAAGCGACGAGAGTAGTCAAAAGAGGGTCTGGTGGCAGTGCGAGATGTCAGCCGTTCGGTGCTGCCCTGGTTGGTTGCCGTCCAACAACTAGGGCCAGCCGGGCCCTTTAGCAAGTGCGCTGAGCAGGGGATCCCTGGGTGCAAATGCCGCAAAAATCTGTGGCAAAACTCTCCAAAAACGGCGGCAAAGGTCCCAGGACATAGAGTTACTCGAGTAATCTTTGATTCTGTCTTGAGCAACTCACCATAGCTACTGGAATTGTATCAGCGTATCGTGTCTGCTGCCGCTTGGGATCTGGCCTATAGCCGTCATGGTTCTGCCTCGATGTTGCCATTGATGTGTCCTGCCTGCAGTTCTCTTGCGTGGTTATCTCAAACTGCAGCCAGCATTCGAAACACCGTTACTATCCGTTTTCCTCAAGAATGCTACCGGCATCAATGCACTCAAGTCGACAATGCTCTGACATAGAAAGCGAGTCTTCTTTACAAATTTCTCTATCTGATGTTGGGCAATACGAACGCCTTAATGCTTCCTATTATATTTATACAAGACCTTTTCGCTAAACTGGCGTTTATAAAGTCCAGCAAGCCTCTTCCGCCTTTATTTGCGTTATTCGGGACGGCTGCCTTTATGGCGACGGGTTATCTTCGTGGAGGTATCTGAGCCCTTGCTTGAGCCAGCAGCACAGGGAGACGCGGTGTTGAGCTAGGAGCGATACGATACGATGGAGTATGGATCTTACGGTCAAGGCTTTAGCACGTGATTCAGGGCTCCCTTAAAGTGCGTTAGAGCGGTAGAGCCTAAGAGCTCAGAATACGAGCATCAACACCCTCAGCAACCTAGCTCCCTCTTTAGTGTTCACAGCGGGTTTCTACAGATGTCATAACTCCGAATCTTAACATCGGGGATAAGACTAGCAATCTCTGCACGACAGCTTGTTGAGACCTAAATTTGCAGTGCAATTAAAAAGGGAAAAAGTGAAGCTGGTGAGCTAGGGGATCCATGAGAACCTGAACTAGGTGCGATGCTCTTATTTGTCGCGGGCTTTGACCGCTAATGCTGGTTCGCACCTGGCGCTGCACCGCTGTCTGCGATGGCTGAGGCTTTGTGCATGAACTGCATTGCATTCTTCTCCCGAGTTTCTATAGTACAGGTTCATCTCGCAAATTGATATGCATGCTGTTGGTGCTGTATTCAGTCTACAGTCGTGGCTCCGTTCCAAAATGCAAACCATAGTCTCCGTCTCACTTAGCACATCTGACGCTATCGGCAACACTCAAGAGACGAGAGCACCATCACGGCCAGCAGCCTCCGCAGCGGCCTCCGCCGCAGCTTTCTGCAAAACCGCTTCTCGCAGCCCAGCTAGCGCAACCTTTCTCCGAGCTTTCTTCTCCTTGTACGCCTGAACCCTACGTTCCCACGCCCTCCTCTGCTCCCGCTGCAGCGGATCCTCCCCATCATCGTCGCCACCATCGCTCTCAGGAACCTCAAAAGCCTTAGCCTTGCCCGGCGACGGCGTGTTGAGCGCCGAGCCGCGGCCAAACAGCAAGCTGCTGCGGGTGCTGCCAGGGCGCTCAGGCGTGCTCTCGCGGGCGAGGCCCACCCTCCGCATCTGCGCCTCTAGAACGTCGACGTCGGTGCTGCGGCGCTGTACCATGGCCGTCATCTTGCGGACGGTGGCCTCGACGGCCTCGACGGTGGGCGCGGCCGCCGCGTCGGTGCGCGCACGCGCCGCCGCCACCTTCGCGCGCGTCGCCAGCCCCGCCTCCTCCGCCACCGCGATCTGCGTCTGCAGCAGCGCGAGCCCGTCGCGCAGCCGCCGCTGCAGCGCCGCCGCGTCGTGCGGCAGCGGCGCGTCGCGCGCCCGCTTGCGCGCTGCTGGGTCCGCGGCCGTCCGTAGCGCCGCCCGCGCTCCTTGAACCTCGCGCCGCCACCGCAGCAGCTCCCGCCGCATGCCCGCCAGCTCTGCTACCGAGCTGTCCACGTCTTCCACGCGTGCGTTGTCCACCTCGCTTTCGAGCTGCCGCTGCACGCCGGCCAGCGCTTCGATCTCGCCTAGCACCCAGCTGTTTGGGTCTTCGAGGTCGCTGCGTTCGCGGCCGGCATCTTTGCCGTGCTCTTCGTGGCCGCGCACGAATGCTGTTATGCTGCGCGCGTTGAGGCCTAGGTTGTCGATCATGGAGTTGATGTCGCGGTAAACGCGCTCGATGGCGGCAGGCAATCCCATTTTCGTGTTGTCTTCGGGGCCTGTGGTGCTGTGATATGCGATGAAAGGATCGAGCGTGGTTGTTGCTTGGATGGGAGCAGCCAGCAGGGCACGGATTCGTGCGTCCTCGATATCAGTAAGGTCAGCAGCTGTGAGGGTTGGCTCTTCAGGTTGAGAAGGAAGAGCTGGGCGAATAATGGGACGCGACGTGGGCGGTTGACGTAGCGGCGACTGTGGAAGTGTTGGCGGAGCCATTGCTCGACCAACAGGAGTGGAAGCGGAGCGGACTGGCGAAGGAGATCGAGGTGATTCGCGGACCACAGGTGGTTGGAAGGTCATTGGAGCTTTCGGAAAGCCGGCTGGCGTAGTTGTGGTCTTTCCACCGAAGAGCGGCGACTCAGTAGTGGATGGCGGAGAGGGTGCCTCTGGTAGTGCTTGGCGAGAGAACACCGGTTTAAGCTGCTGCGGCTTAGCAGAAGGCACAGGGAAGGGTTTAGAAGATTCGGCACCCGGAGGCGCTTCATAGAACCACGCTGGCTTCTTGACTTTGGAGGGATCTGGTGGTAGCGGAGCATCATCGACGGTATCTTCAACTTCGCCAGTTTCTTCCTCGTCGCCTTCGCTTACTTCGCCAGACTCATCTTCGAAGTCTTCGGACTCATCTTGGGATTCACCGTCATCAGAGTCCGGAGCTGGAATATTTTCGGCATGGCCAGGAGGGCTGCTGTCAATCGGAGGGCTACTACCCATTGGAGGAAGCTCCTCCACTGAGGAAGGTGCTGATGCCGTAGGTGCTGGTGATGAAACAGGCTTCGATGTGACCTCTGGTGGTTCTGCTGGCTGCAGCGAGTGGCTCTTTGGAGGGGTTTCTTGCTTAGGTGGAATGGCAATGGGTGTCACCTTTGGAGGTGTGCTTGCGGTAGTGGTATCATTGTTCTTCGCAGGCAGACTGAAAACTAGCTTGCCGGCAGCAGGCTGATCCTTGGTTGGTGTGGACTCGACTGCATCTTGTTTGTTACCGAGAGAAGCGGCAAAATCAGACCCGAATAGAGGCTTGCCTAGCTCCTTCTGTGCAGGGTCGTCTTTTGAAGAATCATCAGCTTTAAAGCTGCTTTCAAGCTTAAAGCCACCGGATTCGGCTCCGAAGAGACCGTTAGTAGACTTCTGTTGTTCTTGTTCTTGCGCTTGTGGTTGTTGTTGAGGCTCTTCTGTTGGCAGTTCATCTCCATCGTCTGCCATTGCATCATCATCTTGTTCAGCTTGCCATGACGATAATTTGCCGAATGAGGTTGGCTGAGCTGGTGTTCCATCAAAGAGAGACTTGCTTCCGATGGTGGAGCCGTCTGTTTTGGAGTCAATGGTTACGGTCGATCCAAAACTTGGTTGAGGGGTGCTCATACCACTCATGACGAAACTTGTGCCTGGAGTCGAAGTGGCAGCAAATGCAGGTTGAGATGACTTGAGTTGACCGAAAGGAGATGAAGTCGCTCCGCCTAAAGCAGCAAAACCAGACTGGCCTGAAGAGGCAAGCTTGCCAAAGCCAGACTGCCCAGTAGCGGCAGCTCCACCGAATGGTGTGGACGTTTTCGCTGATGGGTCATTGGTTGATGATTGCACGGTTCCCCAAGGCGACTTGTTCTGACCAAGAGCGCCTGCCGAGCCAAAGCCTTGGCTGCTGGCAGATGCGCCAAAGGCCGTTGCTGAACCAAATGCGGGTTTACCAAGTGCTGCTGGTTGTCCGAAGGCGGACTGTCCGAATGCTGGAGCACTGCTTTGTGATGTGCTTCCTGATGCCCATGGCGACGCTTTCGCTCCCATCTGCGACTGACTCCCAAATCCGGAGCTGCCGAAGGTATTTGTTTGAGCCGGTTGTGTTCCGAATCCAATCTGTCCGAAAGCAGTGGTTTTAGGTGCCGCAAAACCGCTGCTACCAAAAGCCGGTGCTTGCAGCTTGGGAGCGGAAAGGGCAGCAAAGCCAGAAGCCTGTGTGGAGGGGTTGGTGACTGAAGTTGGAGAACTTACCGAGCCACCGGCAGCGACCATTCTTGGGTAGATTTTGTTCCCGCGAACCGCATCGTTATACACAAACCACCAAGCCGAAAGAATACCTTCATGATTGAGTAACATCATCGCGGGTAGTGGAATAGGTGAGTAGTCGATTTCATCGCCGGGAATCGGCTTGTATGCCTTCTCGGTGGCTGACAGATCGAGAGCCATACCAACTGGAGAGGTTTCGGCCATATCTTCATTAACGGATGTTGGAAGTTGAGCTCGCCGTGAGTCGTTGACGAAGCCTGTGGTTGTGTATGTGTTGGTTATTTGTGCCGCATCGACATCGCGAGTGAGAGGAACGTTGGATTTTGTGATGAGGCCTACATCTGGCGAGGCGACAGAAGAGATGATGAGAGCATCTAGAAGGTTGTCCCAGCCGCGGAGACGGCAAAAGTAGTGAGTAGGTGGTAGTCGATTCATACCGAATGGCGGTGCTGGATCGAGAGGCAGCTTCTGAAATCTGAAACTTGAGCGGTCCGCGTTTGTCTGCGCCAAATGGAAGGCCGAATCGACTGGGTCTGAAGGGTTCGTTGGTGTGTGAACCAATAAGAAATCGTTGTTGGCGAGCCAGAGGATGCTAGAAACATGCCAACCGCCATCCACAGCAGGTGGTCGAGGAATGACAGCCTTGCCAACTCCACTCGGTTCTAGTTGGAAAGCAGTTCCATCACCAAGGCCAGCGACGAGGTTTCTGCCTGCATTGCTCCAAGAAACACAGCTCACACCATCCTTGAGAACAGCGCCATTCTGACCAGGCATGAACCGCCGCTCGCTTAGGTTAGCCATCATTAGTTGGCCTCGCTCGAGAGTGACGGCAACTATATCCGCAAAGTCTGCCACTGGATTCGGCACAATAGACCGCACACCAACACCTTCAGTGGCAATGGAGAAAGCAGGTTCCTTATTTCCCTGAAGAAGTGACTGGGTCTCGTACACAGCAAGACCGCCACCTGCTTCGGCGCTCAGGATAAGATATTTTCCATCAGTTGTAAAGCAGACTTGAGACAGGCGAGGAGCCGGGAGGGTGAGTTGTGGCGTAAAAGGTTTGACCTTCTCTGAGCTGTTGCCAGCAGAGAATGCTTGACGGACTGATTCGGTAGTTGCAACAACCACCGCGCTTGGAGAGGCGGCTGCAACAAGTCCTTTGATGGATGTGATGCTGAAGAGAGAAGAGGTCGGTGGAGGCAATTTATCGGTGGGCCATGGTGAGGGTAGTAGGCGAACTTTGCTCTCGCCAGCCAGCGACAGGAAACCTAGAGCCTGGTTTGAGTGAGTATTAGATCGAGAAGCAGCGATGAACGAAGTGCTCCACGAGTAATGTACCTCTGTAGAGATTTCCATCATCTCTGCGCCAACATTGACAGCGGCGTTGGAGCCGGGAAGGGACTGAGAGGCGTGGGCCAAACTGAAGGCCATCTTGGCTATGAAAAAGTCGTGACCAAGCTCGGAAGAAGGCGTAGGCGGAGGCGAATCAGCTATGCTTTGCCCATCGGTGGAATGAACATGCGGATATGAAAGGATAGAGGAGGATGAGGGTGAGCTGCCTGGCAGACTGGAATTTGAACGAGAGTGAAAGCTGCTGCGCGGGCTCAATTGAGGACGGAAAAGTTCAAGGCTACGACGGAAAATGTTGATAACCGGAGGTCGATGGCTGCTCTCTGGGTGGGAGAGAAACAGCCAGCTCACTCACATTCGGTCTGAGTGGGCGAATTATGGAAGCTGAATGAACGCGTTTAGCTCGCGGTTGATGATGGTTGTCTGGTAGGTGGTTAAGGAAATTCCCACGAGCGCCTAAAAGGCTGCAGCTCTCAGGCGTTGCTGGAGGCGCGTCGTCGGGCCGATCATGAGCTCCGAGATGCCCATTGAGACTCTACAACAAAAGGGACATGCAGAGAGCAAAGCTCCAGGCACGAGCATCCACATCATCACTCCCACATCCGCCAAACCTTGTCCTTATAACTTATTTCCATTTAAACCTCTTCTTTCCTTCCTCCCTCTACCCTTTCGAGCTTGAATATACGTCTTCGAACTGCTTGAGCTTTGTTCACGCCATACACCTGCACAAACCGTCGTCCTCCGCAGCCTCGCCGCCATGGCGGGCTTTGATTTTTCCAACTATAATCGCAATGTCGCTATGCATGCAAGAGGAGTTCCGCTACCAAAAGCCACAAGCACCGGTACCACCATCGTCGGTTGTTTATTCGACGGTGGTGTTGTCATAGCAGCTGATACGCGCGCAACCAGCGGACCCATCGTTGCCGACAAAGTAAGCTCTTCTTTCATCAACGCTGTCTTGCTCGAGAATTAAGGAGCTGACACGATAGTCAGAACTGCGAAAAGCTGCACTTCATATCTCCACAGATCTGGTGTGCTGGCGCAGGCACTGCTGCTGACACCGAATTCACCACTGCCCTCATTTCCTCCAACATCGAGCTACATGCCCTCTCAACAGGCCGCAAACCTCGAGTCGTGACTGTCATGACGATGCTCAAGCAACATCTGTTCCAGTATCAAGGCCACATCGGCGCTTACCTCGTCGTGGCAGGCTGCGATCCAACGGGGTCCCATCTGTTCACCGTACACGCGCACGGCAACACCGACAAGCTTCCTTATGTGGCGCTGGGCAGTGGTAGTTTGGCAGCCATGAGTGTCTTCGAATCGAGCTGGAAGGACCATCTGTCGCGTGATGACGCGGTCACATTGTGTGCCGAGGCGATCCAGGCCGGTATCTTCAACGATTTGGGCTCGGGCTCAAACGTCGATGTTTGCGTCATCACGCCGGAGAAGGCGACTCTACTGAGGAACTACATCACACCGAATGTGCGAGAGAGTAAGATGCGGGACTACCGATTCAAGAAGGGCACCACTGCTTGGCTGAAGGAGAGGGTTATTTCGAAGGAGGAGTTGGGCAAATTCATCACCGTGCATGAGTTAAAGGATGATAGCGTAACAGCGCAAGCAGAGGTCATGGATGTGGATGCTCCAACAGCCTAAAATTTCCTCTGACGAGGAATAGAGGTTACGGATCTGTAGCATAGCTAGGCTTGGAGTTTCACGGCTGGAAAGGTTCATCAAAGCGTGCTGTACTATTGTGCCACTAGCTAGGAATGATAGTAGTTGTGCTTAAAATACTCTCCGCAGTAGACGCTCCCTCGCTATCAAAGCATTGAAGTAGGAATGAAGCAAACATTCTTATTCTGACATCGCAAGGAGAAACTTCGACCTTGAATGCACAATGGCGGCTATTTAATTCCTTCCATGATATGCTCGAGGCATGAATGCTTTTCTTAACAACTTCCATCCGGCTCAAAGAAAGGACTTCGAAACGCCAATATGCGTAAAGAAACAATTACGAACGACCAACGCGCAAAGATTCGGCCGTAGACTCTGCCATCCGGTCCGCACTGCTCTTAATCGCCATGCCAAAGGCCAACCTAACATCCATAACCACAATCACTCGTCTTAAAACGCCTAAACCCCAAATGCACCGCCCCAAACGCCGCCAACCTCACCCCATCTCCCTCCTCCAAAGCAGCGCAGCACCCTCCTCAGCGCCTCGTAATACTCGCACTCCTGCTCAAGTCACCCACGCTCGACGCCGCGCCAACGCTCTCGCTACGGCTGCTCTCGACACTGCGGCGCACGCTGGCCGACGAGCTGCGCCGCCGGAACCGCCGCATCTCCGTCGGATCCACCAGGTGCAGCCCGCTGGTCTTGCCGAACAGGTTCAGAATGTCGGTTAGGCTGACCACGCCGGACAGCAGCCCCGACAGCGACGCGCCGGGCAGCGCCGCCGCCGAGAGCGAAGGCTGCGGAGGAGCGGCGGTGGGTGGTGCGGCGGCGGTGGGCGCGACGGCGGGCCCGGAGAGTGGGTTGGGCGGCGGTGCGAGTGATGCTGGTGTTAGCAGCGGCGTGGGAGGGCCCGACGACGCGGGCGAAGGCGTCTCCACGATCCACATGCGGTGGCTGCGGGTGGCGACGAGCTTGGCGACGGTGTGGGCGAGCGTGCTCCACGGGTTAACGTGGAAGACCGGGTACGAGTCTTTGCCGTCGGCGACGCCGCGCTCCGACAGGATCACGCCGATGAAGTGCACGCACGACAGCTGGAGGAGGGGAAGGGACGTGTTCTTGGTGAGCAGCCGCACGTCCACGTGCGAGATGTTGCCGATCACGTTGTTCCCGCTGTCCAGCACCGGCAGCGATGTGATGCCCTCGTTGTTCATCAGCTCCAACGCCGCCGCCAGCGGCTTGTCGCCGTGGATCGCGAACACCGCCTGGTTGCCCATGTCCAGGTCGCGCAGGGTGCGCGTGTACAGGCTCTCGATGCCCGGGAAGTGCCGTCCGTTTTCCCAGAAAAAGCGGATCAGCCGTAGTTGCGTTAGCACGCCGACTGCGTCTGCAGAGTGCTCTTTCACGATGATTATGCGGTGAACGCCGGAGCCAAGGATCTCGACTGCTTTGGTCAAGGTTGCGGTGTGTGGCAGAGTCACGAGAGGCTCTTTGCGACCGAGGCCTTTGACGTCTTTAAGAGGTATCGGTTTGCCTTCTCTTCCTTTTTGAGCGAGTTCACGGAAGGAAGAAACTTGGTCTTCGTCCGGTTGAGCAAGACCAACAACAAGAAGGAGGTATGCGTTGAGGTCGCTGTAGTCGAAGGTACCTATGGCAGTTCTCGAGTTGGGACTGTCGCGCAGTAGAACCACATTCGGTGAGCCAGATTGTATAAGCATGTTGGTAGCTTGCTCGACGGAGGTGTTCATATCAGCGAAGCGAACTTGTTCGAGATCTACAATCTCGCCAACGCGTATGCCCTTCCAATCTCTACCCCTAAACTCATCGCTGCCCTTCTCGGCGCGCGGAGGGTTATTCAACAAATCCAGCACGGCAGGCTGACTTAAATTGATGCTAGGATGTCTTTGCGACATCCTCGGAGAAGTGGGATGGCCTCTCAAGTTCTCTGCCAAACTGGAGCGATGGCCCATAGAAGGGCTGGACGGTGTGCGGGATAAGGCTTCTTTGGTGGAAGGGGTACGTGCGATGTTTGTCGTCGAATGGATGGATGACGGGTTCTTGCTGGTGGGCGGAGGCGGTGAGGAATGGTTCTCGGCCATGGCGGAAGCAAATGCTCGCTACAGCCTGCGCCGAAGTGGTCTGATGAAAAGGCTGATGGTGGTGAGACTGGCGAATTTCGGGAGGCACGACGTCAACGGGTTGGGCCGTATTTCTGCGGTCCCATGAACCTTGGATGGAAGCGGATGCTTGAATTGACAGAGTCTAGTCTGAGTGATGTCGAATTGAGCTCGCTTAAGGGGATCTCAAGTTATCAAGATCGGCATTGAGTGAGGGGAATGGCGAGCCGTGGTTCGTTGCGTATCGCCAATGTTGGCGGCGCTGCTCCCCTGTCGCATCCCCATCTCACATTCTCACTCACCTTTCTGCTAGTCACTCAGTCATGTGAATTGGCGATTCGCCTCGTTCGCGTAGTCAGGGCTTTGATTTAAATTTGTGATATGTTTTCGCGTCCATCTACAAGTCAACTAATTCCTAATTCCTTTGAGCTTTCGCCCGAAATTTGCACACGAGCTTAACGGCTTCATTTGAAATTCGGGAACTTCCCAGAGTTTCTGTGTCGACAAAGCTCCACTACGAGAGGATTTGGCCAAGTACAATGAGGGATTTTATCGTCCTTGATACCCGAGATTGATAGTGCCTTGACATAGTTATCTGCATTTCTATTTCTCAAAGATTCTCGTCCTGAACCTGCTACATCCGGCAATGAGGTGTTTATCACTTTGTCTTCCGACACGTCTTCGCTCCGCGGCAGTTTGCGGGAAGCCGATCAACTCGAGACGAAACCTAAGTCCTACCACGAGCGTCCGGTATTATACCTATCTTATTGCGATGTCGGCATACAACAAACTTATGGCTCCGTAGGCGAAGCTAATTGAGCTTTGCTATGGCTAGCTACGTCCTCGATCCGTCGGAATGCCATACTGTGTGCTGACCGAAACAGAGAGCTGTAATGACAAAGTGTTTCTTTCAGGATTCATACTATAGAGTCATCGTCGCTATCCAATTTTACTGAGAGCCATCTGCTTGCTAGAACAAGTCGTTCTCGTCTTGGTCACGTTCGGAGCAGTACGATGCCCAAGACTTATGGAGCTCTTGGTCGCACCCACATACCACCTACTGGCGTAGACATGTTATATTTTTGGTCGCTTCGAGAACAGGATTGGCTTCGAATTTGAAGTATGTCAGAAAATGGCGGATGATGCCAAACAGGCATCTTAAAAAGAAAGGTTAATGATGGGATTTGTCTCGAAGCACCAAATCCAAGCTGAGTCATCGCGGAAGCGGAAGAACGAATTATGCGGCGAGTGATTGTTTTTATGGATGTGAGTCTTTTCCTTTAACCTGCGATCTTTCACCGACTCGAAGCGTCCGCTGAGTCCGACGAGACACTCCACGGCAAATTTTCTCTCGCCGCCCTCAGAGCGTGTTCGCGGTGCTTGAACCTCTTGTCGCAGAGTGTGCTGATCTCATTCCACTGCCAATTGTCCGTCAGCCACGTCACATGCTCACTGCATCGCACCGCCTCGAAGACCAGACAACTTCCAACTTTCCAAGTGTCGATAAGTTTGTATAGTAACTCGACTGTGACTTTGACTAGCCATGGCTGAGCCTACCCAAATAGCTTGTAAGACTACCAAATTTCACTTTGAACCTCTTCGGCGGCTAACTTTGCGCCCTAGATCGGACGCTGAAGGGCGTCGGTATCCTCAATACCGCTCCAGTCTACGAAACACTGCCTGGCTTCGACCGGTATGGCTTTATTAATCGGTCGATTGTAAAATACTGACCATGGAATGCCATTTAGACCCGAAGGAAACCTTCGCTGTTGCGTTTACTCTCCAGACGGCAGATTCTTTGCCTGGGCCTCGCCCGAACAGTGCGTCGATATGCCCTCATATGTATTTACGGTGCCTTTCTAACATTCTACTAGAGTTTCGGTAATAGATGCGTCAGTTGGACATATCATCACTACCCTCCCGGCCCAAAACGTCCTCGAGTTAGGTTTCTCCCCGTTAGGAACATACATAATAACATGGCAGCGTCCGTCAAAAGATGAAGAAGGCAATGCCGTGAAGAACCTCAAGGTCTGGAGAACGCTCGATGACAATGCTGGCTCAGAAGGTGAGCGAAATGTTATCGGAGAGTTCGTTCAGCGAAACCAAACAGGTTGGAATCTTCAGTACACATCAGACGAGAAATACTGTGCACGCACCGTGACCAATGAGGTTCAATTCTATGAGAGTGGAAATTTACAAGCTCCATGGAACAGACTCAGGGTCGAAGGTGTGACTGAATTCCAAGTTTCGCCGGGCAAGAAGCATTCGGTTGCTGTCTTTATCCCAGAACGCAAGGTATGTATATCTGGCCTTTTTTGCTATTCATCGCAGCTCATCGCTTTTCAGGGTCAACCGGCTGCAGTCAGAGTATACAACGTGCCTCAGTTCGAAGCACCTGTTTCGCAGAAGACGTTTTTCAAGGGAGATAAAGTTCAGTTGAACTGGAATGACGACGGCAATGGCTTGATTGTTCTAGCGCAGACTGATGTAGACAAGACTAACAAGAGCTACTATGGCGAAACAAATTTGTACTTCCTCAGCGCCGATGGCGGCTTCGACGCGAGGATCACACTTGGTATGAGCGCTCAACGAGAGGAGAATTCCCAACTAACATCTTGCCAGACAAAGAAGGTCCCATTCACGATGTCTCCTGGTCCCCTAATTCGAAAGAATTTGGTGTAGTTTACGGCTATATGCCATCCAAGGCGACCATCTTCAATTCAAAAGCACAGCCAACCCACACATTTCCGCTCGCACCTCGAAATACCATTATTTTCTCACCGCACGGCCGTTTTGTTATTGTGGCAGGTTTTGGGAACTTAGCCGGTCAAATGGATATCTACGACATGACCAAGAATTTCGGCAAGGTGTGTACCATTGAAGCTAGCAACGCGTCACTCTGCCAATGGTCACCCGATGGCACTCACATCCTCTGTGCGACCACGTCCCCTCGTCTGCGTGTTGATAATGGAATTCGCTTGTATCATGTTGGAGGCGGCTTAATGTACAACGAAGATATCGAACCACCGAACGAACTGTACAACGTGTTTTGGCGCCCAGAATCAACCACGGTTCATCCACTGCCCGCTGATCCGCTCAATCCGGTGCCAGCTCCCCATCCTTCGGCGCTCACTTACCTTGGCCAACGAAAAACGCCGTCCGCTCCTGCTGGTGCATATCGGCCTCCTGGTGCCCGTGGAACGTCCACGCCGCTGCACTTCAAGCGTGAAGACCAAGGCGGCGAGGCATATACGTCCAACGGCATCTCCTCGACATCGGGGGGCGTGAACGGTTTCGGCGCAGGCAAGCCACGGCGAGCGTTCGTGCCAGGCGCGGAGCCCGCCGAGCCACCACTGCCACCGGGCGCGGCACCAGGCGGCGGCGTGAGCCTGACGGGCGCGGGCGCAGACGGCGACGACACGCTGTCGAAGGCCGCGCTGAAGAACAAGAAGAAGCGCGAAGCGAAGAAAGCAAAGGAGCGGGAGGAGCGCGAGCGCGGGGGCGGCGCGCCCGCCGACGACATGGAGGGGGTGCCGCGCGGCCCGCGCGCCATGTCGCGCAGCCCGGAGCGGCGCGCCGCGCACCACCAGCGCACGCGCTCGGGGTACGTCCCGCCCGGCGAGGCGCGCGACCCGCAGCGGCGCGCGCCCCGCGACGGCTCGCGCAGCCGGCTGGCGCGCAGCGCGGACGCCAACGGGCCAGCCGCGCCCGCGCCCCGCCACGCTCTGCAGAGCCAGTCGCTGCCGCCGCCGCCGCTGCAGACTGAGGCGCTGGCGCCGGCGCCCGACCTCACGGTCACGACGCCTGGCGGGGGGCCCGGCGGCGTGGCCGGCGCGCCGCTCCGCGACGGCCACGACAAGAAGGTGCGCGCGCTGCTCAAGAAGATCCGCGCCATCGAGGAGCTCAAGATGCGCCAGGCCGGCGGCGAGAAGCTCGAGGATACGCAGGTCAAGAAGATCCTCACCGAGGTGCAGGTGCGCAAGGAGCTCAAGGACCTGACTGGGGAGGAGCCGTGAGCGGAGTTTTTTTTTTTTTTTTTCTGGGAGATCGGCGGCTCTTTGTTGAACTGATTGTTTCATTTTGCGGTTCTGGCTTTGCTCAGGACGGACTGCGGTATGCATTTGGGATGCTTAAATGGCGGGACACTGGATAGATCTTGGTGCCTGTCGGTCATCCTAGGGAGTTCTAGACTGTAGTATGTAGGAATCGTGATTCTGGAAGGTCCAGAGCCCCAAATGATCACGCAGAGACAGAATAGAAAACCAATTTTGAAAGGAGACATTCAGTTTCTGTTGTGACGTGGTTTAAAAGTGAGTCTGCCCCATATGCAGAGAACGATTAATCTCGAAATAACATGCATTGCTATCTATGCAGAGTATGTAGCAGTCCGCCTTAGCACCCTCTCCACGATTTCAAGAGGATACCCAGGTCAAACCGTCCTCACGTCCTTCGACCGCAATGCAGTTTCGGAAAGCTCTGGTATGACCTATGACTGCCGAGTTCAGCACTAACCAACCCGAAGGAGGTCCTCCCAGAGGAGCGCGGAGTGCGTTAGGAACTCCCTTGTTGGTTTGATATCCCCGGCGTAATACAAAGAGGGCGAGTGATGTGGGTTTAATGGTGCCGCTCGATCTCTAGCTCCTATATAGTGGAACTGAGGGTGAGTAGCGCTCGTCCGTCCACCTTTTCGCCGGGGTTGAAGTACTTCTCAAAGCCTCAGAGACTGTGGGTAACTTAGAGGACGAAAGCACAGGATTCTATTTTGCACGAAGATCCAATAACTACTGTAATGCAGTTAGCAAGTGTCAAGATAACGGATATTAGGTCCATGTACGGAGTACCAAATAGAATGGAGACGTAGCCTAGAGCAATGTAAGATCGGTACATATGGCATGGATTAGCTTTTATTCTGAGCTTATACTGCAAGATGCAAAAGGGGTATCCCATAGTTCAAGACGCATGCTGATGATTTAGTCTGCAAAGCCAACTCTCCTTAGCCTCGAACCACCATTTTGTGCGTTGCTCATAAAGACGTCGTCATCAGCAGTCATGGAGTCAAGCATACGATCCAGTCCACCGATGTCAAGTTCGCCTCGAGCCAGAAGAGACTGGTCCACGGCTGAAGTTTCTGCGCTGTCTTCTGTGAACAGCAGCTTGGCGGGTTCACGTGGTAGTTGACTTTCAAGGAAATTGATTCGATGTTCTCCAGCAACAAGGTAATCCTTCTGACCGGGATGAAATGAGGATGTTCCGGCTGGCAGCTGCGAAATAGTCTGTATTCGTTCGCCTCCGATTTCCACATCGACACGGGACAATCCAGGTCCGTAAAGAGATCCTCCAGTGCTCGACTTGGATTCTTTCATAATACGAGCCCAGAAGCTGCGTAGTGAAGAGATGTTATAGGCGACGTTATCGTACCAGAATGTGACATTATCTTCTACGCTAGCTCCAGAAAGGGATGATATTTGTTGAACAGAGATTCCTCCAGTTGGTGTGGCTGCTGCCAAGGAAGTCGGTCCACGGAAGAGATCTTCTTGCTTCTGTTTGCGGGTGTTCGGGGTCATCGGTGCGAGTGACGATCGTTTACCTCTAGGCTTCTTGGCTTCGGCCGCTGTTATTTGAATGGAAACTGGGATATTGCCATGGACGAAGCCGTGAACGACGAATGAGCTGTTGCCATACATCGTTGAGCTTGCACCAGCTCCACCGCCATAGACATCCCAAATTCCCCATTCGCCATCGGAGAGCAAAGCAATGATACTTCTGCCCTCCGACACCCAGGCAGCATCGAGGATGGCTTTTCGGTGAGCGGTTGCCGGAGCAGCTACATCTACGCTCTTAGAAGTCTCGAATGGAGCGTGAAAGTTGCCGAGCCATGACCCTGCGCGTGGTGTGAGATCTTCCACTGAGCCGCGCCTTGCAGTTTTACGTCTCCGCGGTGGTGGCAGCAACGGGTCGAAGATTCTCACAGAACCCTTGGCAGTGGCTACCAATAACTGCGTATGGCGATCCACAGATATCGGTGATGAGTTGAACGCAATTGCTGTGACTGGATTCGTGACGGATGCAGAATGCAACGTTTCTGGTGGGCCAGAGAAGCGTAGTCCCGTGGTTGTTTGCTCTATCTGAAGACGCGTAAAGGTAATCCTACCAACTCGATCTGATGTATGGGATGTTACAAGAATATAAAATTCATCTGCATCGGATTCCAAGTCATTTGAAGTTGCTCTGTAGGCTGTAATGGCCACAGCTGATGGGACGCTCTGCAGAGAAACAGTAGCGACATCCTTTGAGCTTTGCCTGGGATCCAATGGTATGGCCATCAACCGAATATTGTAGTCCGAGCAGGCAGCAGCAATGATTACAGATCTGGCAAAAGTTGTTGGTGTCGGCCTCGTGGATCGTGGTTCGAGCGGAGGAAAGGTGAGGCTTTGAACGGCGACACCGAAACTGATGTGAATCTGTTTGATGACGAGTTCGTACTCTTTGGAATTTTCCAGATCCTCTTCACTGATGTAAATCTCGCTATAGCTTGACGAACTCTGAGGCTTCACATCCTTGAACTTGTCTCCCACTTTTCCACCTCGCCATAGGACGGTCAAGCCGTATTCATGACCATACACGACTACCGTAGAGCCGTTCGGAGCTTGGAGAGGATAGATCTTTGCAGCGTGAACTCTTTGAGGAAGCTCATAGCTTTGAGGCAGTTAGAAGATATAGTTGAACAGCCAGACTTGCGTCGTACCTGGTGCATCCCATCTTAGACTTCTGTGAGTATCGAGGAGCTGGAAGAGCAGACATGGCGGCAGACACGTTCGAAGCTCTAGATAGATACTATGATCAGATTCCGAAACATGACCGGAAGGCTATAGTGCAGGTGAACTGAACTAGAAAGGAATTCCAGCTTCTTTCGGTGTTGTTTGCTGGAGCTGTCGTTTAGAGTATGGTGGAGATGATTGGTGCGCATGTGGAGAGGAAAGTCGCGTCAAAAATTCTTTGGCGAGGCAGCAGACGTGACTTCCGATCATCCTCAAAACACTGAGCCATGACGAAATACTAATCTCGCACAATTGATTTTGGTGCATGTTCATACCGTATGAAGTGGCTGATCTCGAATAAATCCATGGCCTTCTTGCCATAATGGCTGGACTTCGATTTCTGGGTTTCAGCGAACCCTCAGCTCTGCCATACCTGGTAAACGAAGGAATACTCCCAGCTGACCCGCCGGAGAGCTCTTACAAATGGGAGACCTACTATGACCATATGACCCGAAATCCGGCTTTCGAGGAATTATTAAGCACGGACTACTGCGTTGTATGGTCTCGTGGTGGTATAGTACAGAAAGTATTCAGCTTCGATGTTGAGCAGCAAAAGATTCAGCAGGCGATCCTCACTACATTTCCTGAAGCATCAGAGAAACCATCCCAACATCTATCACTTGGAGCAGACCTTGGAGAACACGACCATATCTCGCGAAAGCGGCGCAAGTTCGTTCCTCAGCATGGAATCCACAGCGATGCCACACCTTCAGACCCATCGCGTGCCATCGTTATATTCCTTAAGCTCCAGGCTCACATCTTCTTCCTATCCGGATCTAACCATGTCATCAATCTTCCATTTGAGGTTGAAAAGGCATATGCATCTCCAAGGGGATTGATTTTGCAGCGAAAAATCCCAACTGCTACTGCGGTTCCGGAAACTCCAGTTGTTCCACCTCCGCCTAACAACTCGTTCTTCTCTCCGTATGCTACTCGTGGATATCAGCCCTCGCAGCCATCTCGTTTCAATGACAAGAAGAAGACAACTGAGAAGAAGTCGCTTGCTGGTCTAGACTTTGAGCTGTTGCGGCCGACCCAAGTGCCAGCCGCGGATAATCTACCCCGTCATTTCACCCTGAGTGATCCCCTCTCGGAAGTAGGATTGATAATCGGCTCGGATGAAGCATCTACAAGTGATCCAAAGGAGCAATCTACCACTCAGGACCTTGATACTCTATGCAAAGATGAAGAAATCTTGTATTTCTCCTCTACAGACGAAGTTCCTCCTGGCGAGAATGATACAGGCACACCACTTCTTTTGATGGTGACTGCCAATTATCAAAAACAAACCTTCTCTATCTGGCATGCTATGTACCTAGGCACGAAACCTGTCTCGACGCTATTTGCTGGTCGAAAGGTCTCATCGTCTGGTGCATCCACAAGAAGGAGGAGTTCTTTCGTTAGCGGAACCGGTACGACAACTCCGACAATTCGAGGTCGTGAAAGTATCCGCGAGAGCTTTGGTGGTATTGCTCGTGGTAAGCAGGCGCCCGGGCTTACGGAAAGCCAACTCAAATCGTCACGAGCATCTCAATCTGCTGAAGATGCCATTCTTTCCCAATTGGACCCAGAAAATGATTCTCGACAACCTGCGAAAGAATCGAGGCGGGTAAGCTCCCTCCTGTCTAGAGCTGATTTATCAACAAACTTCGACCGTTCAGCGTTTCATGACTTGGCAACACAACATGCCGTTCCTGTGCCAGGAAGCCAGCAACATGGACGGCGCGGTCAGTCTCTAGGTGCATCAGGCTCTCGCAACAGTCTCGGGCTAGCAGGAGGTCGACGTAATCTTAGAGCTTCTACACCAGGGTCTTTCTCACGTCTCAGCATGGATGACATTTCTGAGACTGGAACGATGTCAAATTTTGGAGCGAGCACAACTGTAACCATTGACAAACTCGATGAACAGGACTGGGAAAACTATCCACTTGAGGGCGAAGTCGACATCCATCAACCAATCGATGGCCTGAAGAAAGAGATATTCGTTATCAAAGCCTGCTCAGATATTCCAATGAGGACAGCGGAAGACACTGACTATGGACATCAAGGATCACATCGACAATTTTCATCAAGATCTTCGTTTGGAGGGTTGACGGAGGATATGACAACCAGAATGACTGACAAAGTTTTCACATCGTACTCTCCAAGGATGCCAACTGATCCAAGTTCAGCGATAGGTCGACGCCTTTTTGTCCATCTCCTGAGCTCCAATTCGTCTCACATACAAGTGGAGCTCTCTGTCATCCATCGTAGAATGGCTTCCCAAATCAATCGCAATTCGCCTACCGCAATTTCAACTCAAGCATTCCTCGTCCCTCGGGAGCAGAGAGTTGCCAGATGGAAGAATATTGACAGTATCCTGCCAATTCGCTCAGACAATGCTGTTTGGCTTGCCTTTCATGTCAATTCCAATGCACGCACCAAATCTACCGAAATATTCGTCAGTCCTCCGTGGTGTCCAGAGTTGGCATCGGCATACGATCTCGCGCACGTAAATCTTACCCACATCGAGCTTGAGCATGCTACAGGTCGAAACCGCAGTGGCGGGTCCAGCGGTCTGGACAAGAGCACAGCCTCTGTGCAAGAAGTATGCGGCTTGGAAAACAATGGACCGAATGGAGCCTTTGACATCCGTGTTTCGCCTGCACGACGCATGAGGATACAAGTCGACCTCGTCCCTTGCAATACACTAGTCTGCAATATTCTCGACATCTGCATCTTCGTTTTTCCAACTTCAGTTGGCGCATGGATAATGAGATGTTGGCAACAGCTGTGCCAAGAGTCGTCGTCCGATTTGCAAAATGAATTACAAGCAATTTTGCAAGTCTTGCTACGTTTAGCACTCTGCCTCAACGAAAGTAAGGAGAAGGCGTCACCGACTGGTAGGCATCAGCGAGGAAGAAAGCCTAGTGCATCTAAAAGATTGTCTACAGGGCAAACATCAACGACTTCGAGTGATAGTCACGGCGAAGTATTAGCCACTCAACACCAAAGGCGGATATCGAGAGGGCTAGGCCTTGAACCCCCATTTCACAAAATCCTCAATGAGGCACGAACATATGCGGCGTTCGCCACGAGTGCCGAATCTCGTCAATTTCTGCAGAAGCATTTCAATCTAGCCAAGATTGGGATGGCACGACTAGTCACTGCCCTACACCTACTCCTCGAGGAGCGCCGATTGAATGTGCTCACACCTTTGGCTGGTGTTGAAGATCTAGTCGGAGCCGTATGCCAGATGGGGCGATGGATGGCATGGACTGGTTGGGACTGGAAAGAAGGTGGCTACTACAGTTTTGATCTAAGCCGTCCGCATCATTACGAATTTGAGGATGTAAGTCTTGATTGGGTAGCATGCCCGGAGCTACAAGCTTTTCAAGAGCCTCCATCAGTGTTCGGCTGGCTCGAAAGATGCTTCAATTCGGCAACACCGGAGAAGTTTCCGACCATCAGCTCACTCTTCGAACTACTAAGCAATACAAACCCAGATCGTACGTTCCTAAATGAGCTTGGAAAGTACAACGAACGCCATATAGACGCCTTTTCAACATCCATTACTCCCAGAATAGTTGCGTTATCTAGATATTTTGAACGCACAAAAGGTCATCAACTCCCTGCACAGAGGCAAGTTGAAACAATGGTCGAATGTGGCGTCACTATGCCGATGCTGGAAACGCTACCAGAAGCTGCTTCTGCATCTTTCAAAGAAGCCATTATCGAATGTCGGGCACATCCTCCTTCAACATGGTCTACAAAGTTGCTTAGTCTGGTAAATCGAGAGGAACTCACCCTGACTGAAGGCAAAGCAACTGCTCCCGCAGAGCCATTATGGTTAGCTGGAGCGTTCCGCGATATTCATGGCATATGTCATTTTGCTGAGGATGCACTTCCATCCGTTGGACCAGACCTAGATCGATGGTCTATTTCACGACTTATCTTCAGCGAAGATAGACGCTTCATCGAAGCTTTGCGGATGATTGAGCCTGTCAGACTAACCGCAGCTGAGTGTATTCCAGACCCGTCTTGGTCCGAAGCGCAATTATTCGAAGCTCAGAAAGAGGTTGTACAACTAGTCATGGTTCGCACTTTTGCACTCGCGCCTGGTCTCGGAATGGCTCAGTACAACAGTCGTCGCCCACTCCTAACTGAGAAGTACATCATCCCTGGGTACAGCACAGCTTGCTTAATGAAGCCAATGAACAACACTATCATGGCAGATCGGACAACCTTTACAGAGGAGAAATATGGATGGGCTTGGTTCCACGCTGGAGTAGCTGCTGGTCTTGCCATCTCGAAGGATGCCCAGGGCATTGACACATCTTGGATCGTATTCAACAAGCCACCAGAGCCAAATAACAGGCATGCGGGACTTCTCCTAGCTCTCGGTTTGAATGGTCACCTCAAAGGAATCGCGAAATGGCTAGCTTTCAAATACCTTACTCCCAAGCATACGATGACTTCGATTGGCTTACTCTTGGGGATGTCCGCATCTCATCTCGGTACAATGGATACGCTCGTCACTCGGCTCCTTTCTGTTCACGTCACACGCATGCTTCCACCTGGTGCGGCTGAGCTCAATCTGTCTCCTCTTGCGCAAACCACCGGTCTTATGGGCATTGGACTACTGTATTACAACACTCAACATCGCCGTATGACGGAGATCATGCTGTCTGAAATCGAAAATGCCGTCTCCGAAGATCCAAGTTCAGGCTCTCCCGACCCCATTCGTGATGAGAGTTACCGTCTAGCGGCCGGCTTTGCGTTAGGACACATCAATATCGGGGCTGGGAAAGACCTTAAAGGCCTACATGATATGAGATTGGTAGAGCGTCTCCTAGCCATCGCTGTTGGATCACGACCTGTCGACCTGGTACATATTCTAGACCAAGCTACAGCCGGAGCAACTATTGCTATAGCACTCATCTACATGAAGACACACAACACTGCCGTGGCACGCAAAATCGATATTCCTGATACGCTTCCGCAATTCGACTATGTACGTCCGGATATTCTCCTCATACGGACACTTGCCAAACATCTCATCCTGTGGTCCTCTATTCGTTCCACCGAAACATGGATCCTCTCAAATCTCCCGCCGGCATATCATGCTATCCATACCCTAATCGCAATCAAAGATCTCCGTTCGCAACACCTTCCCCTCTACACAATCCTTACAGGGCTTCTTTTCGCCATAGCTCTCCGGCACTCCGGAAGTGCCTCACTGGAAGTGAGAGATTTTCTTCTTCAGTACCTGGATCAATTCATTCGCCTATCCCGCCTTCCAGCCACGCACTACGATGCTCGCCTCACCCGCTCAACGGTGCACCACTGCCTCGATCTCCTCTCGCTCTGCTGCGCAATCGTCATGGCGGGCACAGGCGACATTCTCGTGATGCGACGGCTGCGTCTCCTGCATGGGCGCGTCAACCAAGAGACTACGTACGGCGCGCACATGGCCAGCCACATGGCGCTGGGCGCTCTGTTCCTCGGTGGCGGCAGCTACAGCTTCGGCACGAGCGACCTGGCCGTCGCAAGCCTGCTCGTGTCCTTCTACCCGCTGTTCCCGTCCACCGTCGACGACTCGCGCGCCCACCTGCAGGCGTTGCGCCACTTCTGGGTCATGGCCATCGAGCCGCGGTGCGTGGTCGCGCGCGACGCCGAAACCCGGCGTCCCATCTCGCTGGGCCTGGAGGTCACGGTGCGGAGCGCGGACGGCGACGAGGAGACCCGCGGACTCAAGGCGCCGTGCTTGCTGCCCGATCTGGCGACGGTGGTGCGGATTCGGACCAAGAGCGAGGAGTATTGGCCCATTTCGCTCGACTTCAAGGACGCTGCCGGGGATCTGGAGCGGTTCAAGCGCGATCAGACGCTGTTTGTCAAGAAACGGCCGCCGCATCAGCCCGGTGACTCGCCGTTCTTCACGAGCTTGATGGCGCTGAACAATACCCATATGAAGGGTGGTGCGTCCAAAGCGTTACCGTGGGAGTGGCTGTTTGATCTTCAGTCATTCAAAGACTTCCGGAAAACAGAGTTTGGACTTGTGGTTCCAAGTGACGACAAACATTGGACCAGCCTTGACGGTAAATCTAGCGTGATTGACGACAGGCTTGTACTAAGTAGACATGCAAAGGAGAGCTGGGATAAGAATCAGTTATGGAATTTGAGAGTGTTGTTCGCTTGGGCTGAAAGGCAGATGGAGCTGAAAGGGGAGATGAGATATCTGGGAAGGGAAGTCGTTGAGCTACTCAAGGGTGTGCTTGAGAGGAGGCGAGACGTTGATGAAGACGAGCAAGCTTAGCATGTAGTGCTGCCACGATTAAAGCAGGATCCAACTGGTACGACAAACGTCTCATCAAGCGATTGACTACTAGTATGAATACGTTATTCTACGCCACGACTACATTTGTTGTAACCTGCGCAAGTTCGGTGAAAAGGTTGCTCGTCCGTAGACAATTACATATGCATCGCCAATAATACATACATGCTTGACCTATATGACAACTTACCTAGAATTCATGCAGCAATCGCCGCCACCGAGCTTGAACTTGCTGTCAACCCAAACAACCCTCTATGCAACCAGAACATACATAAGGGAGCCTCCATCTTTCGTAATTGACGGCGTAGCATTCAACTTCTCACGACTGCTCGCACCATTTTTTCAAATCTTGGTTATAACCCTCAAAGCCTTTCTTTGTATTCTCCCTAAGTCCAACCCAGCGTGCAAGAAAACCTTCGCCCATTAGGAATGATAATGCACCAGTAAACTTCTCCTCGTGGACGAACGTCGTCCCACCTTGAGTCTTCGTGCTTGGCTGAAAGCGGAAGCAATGCTCGCCGTTGAACATGCCGAGTAAACCACTACCGTCCCATCGGAAGCAGGTTGTGGAGTTTTCCTAGTTAGGATGTTAAGCTAAGATAGTTCCATTGAATAAATGATAACATTTAGGTGGTGGTGGAGGAAATGACATGGACGCACTCGGAGAATCGGATTGATAGTCATTATTTGGAGAACATTGGTCATCTTGTCGCCGACTTCCAGAGGCTTATTCGGGATAGAGGGACCGATTGACTTGAAAAAGCCATTTGGAGAGTAGATTGGTATTTGTGAAAAGTCTAGAAACTGAAGAGCAATTAGCTGGAAATGTTAAAGAGTCAGGATGTAAAGTTGTTGCATTACCTTCTTCCTCACTTCTTCAGGAGGAGCTGAGATCTCGATACTTGTATTAAGCAGGTACATTTTGAAAAAAGTCAAAGAGCAATTTACAATTGGATGGTATTCAGCTAGATGTCAAGGTCCAGCGATGAGAATGGCGATTTGCCAAGTGTTCGAGACTGTGGGAGAGGAGAATGTGTGTGGAGAGCTCTCGAAAGCGTTCCACTATCAAATATCGTCCTCATCTTATATCTTGGTAGCTTAATTGTAGCCTAAAGACCACCATCAACGCCGTTTCCACCAGAGGAGGAAGTCGGCCAGGTTACTCGCGCATTGAGCCGCAAGAAGCACAGCGTAGATTGGTAATACGCTACTGTACGGGCTTAGAAAGGGGACAGCAATAGGGTTACTCACGCCTTTAAGCCGCAGTAGGTGTAGCGTAGACCCTAATCATGTGCAGTGGGTCTCTGCAACGATGTAGCACCTCACCCACAGATCTGCGGGTTCATCGTATGCTTTGGTCACTGATCACTCGTATCGCCTGAACGAAAGATGGTGAATGTTGGTGGAAGGTCTAAAGGTTGCTCGACTTGTCGCAGAAGACGAGTAAAATGTGGTAAGTTTTGAGAGTACAGGTAGAGAACGCAAAGGCCCAAGCTAAATTCTGCTCAAAGACGAAACTCGACCCATCTGTAGGCGGTGTCAAAGATGCGGCTTCGAATGCAATGGGCCGAAAGACATCACCTTTATAGAAGGAAATATTGTAAAATCCAGAAGGACTTATGAACGGGCAGCGAGGGCGACGACGCCTGACGACAGAGAGACGCATTCCTCTAGCCATCTGATACACCCGTCTACTTCACTTAGGGGTAATGAGTTCGACATCTGCATCTGCTATTCCCGGAAGCATCTTCGCCGTGGCGGCGCTATTAACTTAGTGCTGCAGAAAAGTCAACTCAGCGACATTGTATCGGCTGGAATGTCCGCCACAAATGGACAAATCTTCCATCAAGCCTTTCTGGGCTTTGCTATGATTGTATTCGGTACCGAACACGGACAGGGCTATATTACCGGCCAGGGATATGCCACGCATGGATTGGCGCTGAAGCAGCTTAATCAATCTCTATCCGACCCGAACTGCTACGCCCGCGACGAAGTCATACTATCAGTTGCTACTTTGGCCATATTGGAGTGCGTGGTCCCCACCGGTACCAAAAACTATTTAAACCATATGATTGGCCTAGAAAGATTGCTTGAGCTCCGTGACCCGCGTTCACGTTGCTCGCCAGAATCATGCGAGCTCTATAAGAGTGTGAGGCATATGATTCTCTTTGCTTCATTGCGCACTGGGAAACCATCGATTCTAGCAAGAGAAGAATGGAAGACAGTTTTGAGAGCAAATTGTTCAGATGAAGAGCTGCAAGAGCAGGACTTGTATGATGTCTTAGCAGATTGTACGATCCTGGCCGCTCAGCTTGACGAAATGTCGGCGAATTTGGAACTGGATCTTGAGAGAGCTACACACCAGCAAGAGAAAATAAAGCGAAGAGCATTGATTTTACTAAGCCATCTTAGTGCCTGGAGAAAGCGATGGGATAGTGACGAAAGGAATTCCTACTCCGAAACTTCTGCAGCTTTGGCTGGAGTAGAGCCAACGCAAGAGGCTTTGGGAGATGATTCGCCAACACCTCACACGATTTTCAAGTTTTCGAACGAGTCGGCAGCACTAATGTTTATGCTTTACAACACGACGCTAATCTTCGTTCTCCGAATCCTCGCCTCCCTCTCACTTCAAAATCTTGACATTCATTCGAACCAACAGCTCCCATTGCAGGATGCTGGATATTCGGATGATCTTTGGAATTACACCAAAGACGAGTATGTTGCTGCAGAGCGGCTAGCGGCCTTGGAAGTTTGTCGCTGTATTCCATACTATGCAGTTCGAAAATCGCGTTTAGATACAGATTGTTCACCAATCGTCCACTGGGCCGTTACAACCGCATGGACGACACTTTGTGGCAATGAATCCGCAGCAGGCAGGTGGATGATGGACTTGCTGAAGGACAAGGGCCGAGAAGTTACGGTCAAAGCTCTGTGGGCAGCTTGAGCGGGATTGAACTCAAGACCGAGGTGATCTCTTGGTCCTGGGAAGGTCGATTGTGCTCATCTTCGTCTTCCGCATACCATTCATCGGCAAGAATTTTGCTCGCAGGCTAGTGGCTTGGAGAACGGGCTATTACGGCCTTATGACTGTTAGGTCTGTCAGATGGATATGGTTGTCATTCCGCCATATATGAGCTTGAAATATCACTGTACGAGCCAGATACGGAGTATCATACACTTACAACCAGACCATTCGATTGGCAAAGCTTTTGAGGCCAACACTCTGCTGCTGCAGAGTATGTAGTTTACCACTAGACCAAAATACGGAACTCCATACTCAGTCATAGTGTGAACCGTTAATATTCAGCAGAGTAACAAAGATACAGAGTGTTGGTTGGGCGGATAAAATCTGTACCGTAAGGTAAAAGCGCGAATCTGTGGCGGTGAAGTGTGGCGTTCAGCCGAGACTCGCACGCGAATTTTTGAACTCCACCTCCTTCGCGAAATTCAAAGACGAACATTTCCAATTATATTCACGCACGGCATTCCTGTTTTGTGCCATCAGTCACAATGGCCAGTAAGTTCCTCTAAGATTCCTCTTAACCTTCCAAACAACGCTGATTAAACTTGCGCAGAATCAAAGAACTCGTCGCAGCACAATCAAGCGAAAAAGGCACACAAGAACGGGTTCGTGAACCACCATTACGCTATCTTTCTGAAGAGTTAGAGATCTAGAATCTGGGCTAATGAATTTGAACAGCATCAAGAAGCCAAAAACCTACAAATACCCATCCCTCAAAGGCACCGACCCGAAGTTCAGGCGGAACCACAGACATGCGCTCCACGGGACTATGAGGGCATTGGTACGGAAGTCCCAAGAGAAAGAGAAGAAATAGCACTTCATTTACTTACAAATATCACAGAAAGAAGTCAAGGAGGGCAAACGGGAATCGGCATAGGCTCTGAATATCTCGAATTGTTACGGCGTCCCGGTCTCTATTTTAACGCATAGGGTTAAGGTCAAACTTGCGAGCATCGCTTGACTATACCAGTCATGAATGGGAGAAATATCTACTGTCTATCGTTTCATTGTGATCTAGTGATATCAGTTCGCGTCGGCCCTCTACAAGCTCCAACCTTTCATGGCATATGTGTGTACAGCGCTTGACTTTTCGTGTCTCTGTGCTGAAGGATGAATAACGTGCCAAGAGAAAAACCTCATTCATTACCAAACACTTTTCCTCACAAGAATGAGGATAAGGTGCATGGAGAATGAGGAACATTACTTGTAGGTTATGCAGTTTTATCTGAGTTGAAATGTTTTTCACCGTCATTAGAAGATCCAATTGTGCAGCCTTCAAAGTGCCTTTCATGACTCCATTCGGTGAATTCCATAATCTCAAAGTGAACATTGTAATAAGGCCTGGCCGGCTCTAACCGAGCATTTCGTCGGAAGAGTGTTCTAGTACTCTGAGTCAATGTATCTCAACGTTTCTTGGTTCAGATCGGACTTCGTAGGATTTTATTTGATATTCATCTTGTCAATATTCATATTCAGTGTCTCCAAATCTCAGTATTCTATTCACCGTTACCACGACATCTTAACCTAGCTCACGATGGCACCGCCTTTGAGACTTAGCAAGTCTATTCCCATTTTACGACTCGAAGAGGCGTCCGATAGCAGCTCCGATTCCGAGGATTCTGGTTTAGAGATCAGCCAGCACCACTCAAAGTAAGCACCAGCCCATGTCCTCCACAAAGCAGCCACTAACGCGAACCCAGCAAACTCTCCCTCCCTCTCCGGAGCATCCCCTCGTCGCTAACGCTCCCACACCTCCGCCCGAAGTCCTCCAAGGCCTACGTCGCACCCCCTCGCAGCTCACTCTCCGCCTCCGCCTCCCCAGCGCCCACCCCACCCGCACCCGCCGCGGACCCCACGGCCTGGGACCCCTCCACATCGCTCTCCGCGCTGCACGCCGCGCTGCTGGGGGCGCACGACCGCGGCGCGCCGCTCCCCGCAGCGCTGCACGGCCCGCTCCTGCGGCTGCTGGAGCTGACGCGGGGCCTGGTGGCAGCGCAGACGGGCGCCGCGGCGGCGGCGGAGGAGCGCGCGCAGCGCGCAGCCGCGCACGTCGCCGCTGCTATGGAGGAAGACTTCGATGCCCGCAGGGATGTCTACCTTGGTGAGATTGCGCGGCTGGAGCGGGAGCTGCGGCGTGTAGTGGGGGGCGCGGAGGCAAGGCGGGTTAGGGCGCGGACGTTGCTGCGCGGTGATTTGGCGCTGCGGTCGGGCGCGGCGCGGGAGCGCAGGGCGAGGCTGTGGAGGGGTGGCTGGGATCTGCGCGATGAGGAGAGCGCGGAGTATGCCGCTGGGGGAGATCTGCGAGACGATAGTGGGCCTGAGATGGTGGGCGACGTCGAAACTTCGCTAGGGAAGCGGAGACGGCATGATGATGGAGACTCTGGCTTTGCTCATGCGAACGGTCGGGTTGGATTCGACGCTATAAGAGTAATGGAGAGTCAGCAACCGCTGGATGCAGGCCGAAGATGCGAGGATCGAAATACTCTGATCACTGATGATGACATGCTTCATCGAAGTGAGAGTTCACAACCTCGCTCTGGTGCAGTCCGTTCGATTGACAGTCAGGCCACACTTGTTGCAGGTCACCATAACGACAGCGGACATGTACGTTTTGCTGATGACCGTCGTAGCAGACCAATTGCGAACGTCCATCGTGGCAAGTCTACTATTCGTCCTATCGAGAGCGGAGAGAATTTGGATCCACAAAATGAATATCCAAGAAGTCGCTTCTCATTCATTGAGGGCGATGATGCCGAAGGATGAGTCACTCAGCGTTCTAGCCTGGCTTCTCTCCCCCGAACTGAGAGTCAAGAGACGCTGGTCCAGCGCGGGAGCATCGATGACATGGTGGGAAGGTTGGCCCAGGCAGGCTTTAAGTGAATTGGGGGGTTTATTGAAAAGTGATCTTTAACATTAATGTCTACTTCTCCCACTTCACAATATCCGTATCTCAACAGAATGAATCATCATTTGTGGCAAGCATGATGGCGCCACTCGTGGGTTATGGTCTTACACGCATTCATTATGGTCTTCGTTATGGTCTTACAACGTTATGGTCTTACACGCTTAGCTCACGTCTTACGGTTAAGTTGCGAATGGAAGGGATATGTGACATGATGTGTTGGAAAGTGTTTTGTTTACTTCCCATAATTTGCAGGACGGTCCTCTAATGCCAGTTTGACAAACATCACGATTCACGAAATCGAATAGCAATTAAAGGTCAAAAACCCTAGAGATTAAATTAGCTACGAAACTGGGCATCACTTTCGTATGCATGAAGGCTGACAATTGCGGTGGAAATCTCATTCATTGAAACAAATTATAACCATACCACATGCAACCTTATTGCCGCCACCACTATAATAAGACGTCCTTTAGCTCACTACGGGTGATTGTATGATTGAAAATGGGAATATTAGAAGCATGACAGATGCTTTTTACAGTTAATGTGTGTTACAATAGCCGCGGTTATACATGATGGTCGATAGACGATTCCGAGATCATCGTCTCACCGCTGTACTCAATTCAATGTATTGGTGGCGAGAAACACGGACAAGGGGAAATATGAGATATATTAGATGTGATATGAAAATAAAAGACATATAGAAGGTGACGGGTTTTGTATCGAATCCGGAGAAGACGCGGGTGGAAGTAGAGAAAGTTCCTTTAGACAAAGCTTACGACCCGACCGCTCACAACTCGGTCCACCGGCCAAACATTGTCTTCACGTGGTTTTCATAAAATCATAAGTATTCGGCGTTGGTGGAGAACAGGGTCCGAGATCGTCGTCTGCAAAGTTTACGTAGATGGGATGAGTTTCTCCACCATCCTCGTTCATCCTAATGCAGAGCAGCAGAGAGACAGTATCACCAGGCACAGCGTTGGCACATTCAAGCGAAGAAGAAAAGTCCCGATTGCGTGCTTTCTGCCGCAACGTGACGGCAATGTCAGCTGATTATCAGCACAATGGCACATGAAATTGTTGATCTCAGCACGACTACAGTAGGACAGTAGGGCTCTGAAAAGCAAACTGACGTCGACGGTCGTCGCCACACTGTGGCTGTGCGAAGGATCTCAACTCCACAATCGGTAATTCTACTTGCAAATCAATGCAAGCAATTGCGAAGTGCCGTGGTTGGTCCGGATAATGAGCGCCATTGCACCAGGTTGATGACGGTTGGCCTCTTGTGAGTTTGGATGAGAGGTTGGATGACGCGGAACTCGTGTATTGACTCATCGACTTGAAAGCGCATGAAAACAGCAGTTTTGACACTTCGGTTTGCACAAGGACAGAGCACCTTACTCGCCAGCAGCGGAAAAATCAAACGGGATGGATCCCATATGGCAAAATGGTGAAATCTCGCCCATGAAAGATGTCGATATGGCTCGGGCCCTGGCCTGGCACGGGCAGAGAAGCGGGCCACTCTGATCCGGAGGGATTCGGCCAAACAGAAAACGGCGCGAGATGACGGGAAGCAATAAAACATGTCTGGCCAGTCCGAGCTTAGTGAAGGCTATAGATGGCCCGCTAATCACCATGCGCTTTGCAAGCGCCCGCGCCCGTTGCTCCTCTCATCTCGCTTCTAGAAAGTCCAGCTCCACGCGCAATTCGATGATTTGGGAACACCCCAGAAGGCCTTGTGATTGACCTTCGGAGAGGAAGGTGAAGCTTTTGAACTGTGCTCTCCGCCACGCTCAGCAAATCTCCAATGCCGAATGATTGCTGCTGGGATTGTTACGCATGGTCATCGAGGGTTCAGAACGGAGCTTTTGCCAAGATAGGGCGTGTCCAACGTCACAGTCAATCTCTCAACGAGGCTTGTTCCCGTTCCCCGCGACAAGGACCCAATGAGCAGAAGAACGAAGCATTCATTTTACATATCAAAGAGAAAACGACAGTCTGGGACACGGTTTTACCGATTGAATGAGTCGAGGTTTGCAATGCGCCGCCGACAAGGAACTTTCGTTTGCCACATACCTTAGCTTTTCTACCATCGCATGTGGAACGCAGACCTGCACAAGGTACTAGAGGGAGATGACGTTGTTGTCATAGAGGCTCAAATAAGATGAAGGTCATCTCCACGTTGGCTGCCATGCGCCGCAACGGTTTATTTAATGATGGGGTTGCTTTTTACAGCCCAAACCGGTAAAGGAGGAATTGGCTGGGTTGTGTCGGGGGCTTTCTAGTGTCCATCCGCAATAGCAGAACGGGACTAAGCTTCAATAGTTCGCTGAAATCGGGCGCGATTTTCGCTGATGAATGGATGGGAAATCATCCGTCAACCAGCCGAGACGGAAGGAGATTTGAAGAGGACCTTGCACGTAAAAGGTCCGGATATTAGCTCGATCGGGATTGGAGACGCAAACGCGGAGTGAGCGAGAGCTAACAAAGTGTGCCGGAAGGAATGAAGCTGCCGCCAGCGAACGAGGCCGTTTTTTCACGTGGCTGATATACTGTAACTTTTCCGTGATGCGAGCAGTGAGCGGTTCCCGTCTTTTGCCACCGGCTCCGTGCATTCTTTTTAGAAGGTTGACTAAAGACCCTAGCTTTGCCTTGCCAGGGCCATCCACTTAATGAAGCAGTGCGAGCTAGAACTAAGGTTACGCGATTCGATGTGGCGGTGCGCTGCCTGATGGCGAAGAGTCGTCGCAAGCTCTGGCATCAGGATTTGCACTGGCACTGTCGCATCGAACGATTGATGAATTTGATTGCCGCGCAGTTCCTGTTCCTGGTTCCCATGTCGTAGGAGTGTGATAGAGGGTGGCGGAGGGCAGCGAAGAGGGGGTGGACTTGGTCGATATTCAGAAAAAAAAGGCCCCTAATTCTGGGTTTGGCTGCACGCCGAAACGTAGTGCCTAGCAGGTTGCCATTGCCATTGCTATTGCCATTGCCATAGGCGCCATGGGGCCCCAGTATTTTCTACGCTACAGGCTCCTCCAATGGTGGGCGCTGTCGGGCCCTGGGTTGCGACCGACGCGCGCCTTTTAGCCCAGCAGTGATTTTATGGGCTCGACTGCCTCCGCCAGCAGCAATGAAATAACTAGGGCCTTGTCCATGCTCACGACTGTGGCTTGACTTCTCACGTCCTGCGCCGCACCCTCACAGGTCCTCTCTCTCTCCATTCTGCTCTCCGACCTTGCTCGTTCCTCTGCTTCTCGCTCCGCCTTGCTCGATGCTTGCGCAGGCCTGACCGGCCATAGCTGCTCCCCATCTCTCAGAGATGTTTCGGAACCGGTGAGTTCTCTTCCATACGCCGCGTCCGCCGTCGCTGTTGCGCTCATTCTGCTGCGGAATCACGTCCGTCGCTGCAACTTTTGGGTGGGAAGTGGAGTGTGGGCGGTGGAGGATGACATGTGGCTAATCGCAAATGCAGGACCAACTCACAAAAACCAACGGACGAGCTGTATGCCAACTTCAGAGCTTCGTTTCCTCAGCTTGGCTCGTCTGTTAAAACGTCTGCGGGTCCATCGCAAGTGCAGACGTCGCTCACCGATGCTTTGGATGTTGCAGTAACTTCTCGGTACGTCTTGCCTGCCCTCCATTGTCTCTCCTTTCCTCTTTCGTTCCCTGCGCATGTCCCGCCCATCTGAGAACAGGCGCAGCATTTAAGCAGCCACGGCGCTGCAATCACGGGAATTCCCCAACTATCACTCATGTCCTTTCTTACCTGTTTATACTTTCGCTAACATGCTCTCGTTGTCCACCTACAGTCACTTCGGTGACGACCACGAACTCAAGGACTTGGATCCCACTCCAAGAGGAAACCAGGAGCAATGGAGATTTACGCCATCGCTGCTGGATCCAAACAGCTTTGCATTCTCCAGCTTTGCTAATCAACCACCTGGTTACTACACGCCGACGCCAGGTGGAACCAACACGCTGTACCATAGCCAGGCCGGCGACCTTCACACGCCGAGCTTCAGCATGGGCCTTGGTACTCCGCTGTCAATGCCAACCTCAGAGGGTCCCTTCCATGCCGGCCATGTTACCAATGCACCGATGCAGGCCTTCTCTGCTCAAGGCATTGCTCCTGATCTGTTCCACAATCCTAATCCGTTCGCTTTTCAGCACCACCAACAGCAGCAACCGCAGCATCCTCAGGCTTTTGCACCTCACCAGTTCTTGCACCAGCCGTCATCTTTTGAGACCTTCAGTGACCCTCACCATGAGGATCCCAAGCCAGATGACATGCGTCTGGACGTTGAAATGGCCGAGCGCTCCCCGGTCGTGCCGTTCCAAGGACCATCTATGGAAACAGTGCTTCGAAAGCCACTACCACCGCCGTCGTTGGAAAAGTAAGCCTTCTGTCCTTCATTATTAACGAATTGTCGTATCGACCGACATCTAACGCCGGAACAGCTTTCGCTATCATGTCACTCTGAACGCCCCTACGGCGATGATCAAGCACGCTGATGAGATACCCGTAACGTATCTGAACAAGGGCCAAGCGTACTCCATTCAGATTATCGATACGGCTCCAGCTCAATTGCCAGCTATGGGAGTACGGTATCGCACGTACATCCGCATCTCTTTCGAGGACGAACAGCAACGTCAAAGGCCGGCATCGTGCTGGCAGCTGTGGAAGGAAGGCCGAGGTACAAACGAAGCGCATCACCGTGGCGGCAGGCTCCAAGCCGTCGAGTATGTCGATCCCACCCAAGTTGGTGGGCTTGATAGCTCTTCAAAGCCAAAAACTGAACTGGAGTCGGCTTCTTTCGACGGCTTCTGTGTCATTTGGTCACCTCCACCTAACGGTGCAGCTGAATGCTCTATTGCTGTGCGCTTCAACTTTTTATCAACTGATTTCAGTCACTCCAAAGGTGTCAAGGGCATTCCCGTCCGCCTTTGCGCAAAAACAGAAATTCAGTCCGGTCCTGCTGGAACTCAGGCCGACGCAACGCAGCCTGAAACCTGCTACTGCAAAGTTAAACTCTTCCGCGACCACGGTGCAGAGCGAAAGTTATCCAACGACGTTGCTCACGTCAAGAAAACCATTGACAAGTTGAAGCAACAGATCGCACAGGTCGAAGCCGGCGTCAAAGACTCTGGAAAGAGAAAACGAAGCAGTTCGATAGGCAAATCCAGTGCCAGCACTCGACCAGGCAAGGTGCCTAAGCACAAGAGAACCTGGTCCATGTCTTCGGCCAGCTCGACAGGTAACAGGACGTCTCAGGAAGAAGATCTTCACTTGAAGCTCGAAGCGCTCCAGAATATGTTCACTTCTACGAGACCGACAAGCATGCTCTTCCTGAAGGGCGAGGAACTAGACGATCCAGACTTACATCCAGTTCAACTTACCAGCGATCTTCCCGAGCTGGCGAGAGTCGAGACCGCCGATTCGACCATGTGGGAAGGTGGAAGCGCACAAACTGGAACATCATCAATAGTTTCACCTACGCCCAGCGCACAGTCGATTCAATCTGGAGGAAGACGGGAATCGTCGTTCCAGAGACCGGGACAGTTTGACCCTTCGACGCAAGCCGCCGCTCCACAGCAATGGCAAAATCTTGCGCAAACCGCAACAGGCGACATTCCGCCGGCGGAAACTCAATTCAGTCCTCCAGAAGGACCTGTCAAAGTTCCCAAACAAGATGAAGCTGGTACGCTGACCGGGTGGATCGAAGCACTCGGTGTCGATTACAGTTATCAACCGCCTCCTGAGCGAGTCATGAAACCAAGTAAGTTTTTCACTCATTCTCGAGTAAAGTTAGACTGAATAACAATTTAAAGTCGCCTGCATCTACATTCAAGCGAGAGTTGCCGGCAAGCAACCCGAGGATAGTTATTATCGTGCAGTCTACTTGATGCAACGTACATTGAAGGATCTGGTCAACGGAGTCGCAACAAAGAGCCAAATCGAACCGACCAAAGTCCTTCGAACCGTTCGCGTTAACAAAGCTGGAATCAACATTTTCATGGACGATGACATGGTCGTGGAATTACCCGAAGGCCAAGACATGATCGCCGACTTTTCAGAGATGCGACCGTCGGAGCCCATGAAGCGCGAATGGGATGCTGGCCCAACCGATATTCAAGTGGACGGTGATATCGATGTAATCAACACGGTTCAGTCCCAAGGCTACGAATTACGCCTTCTTTACTGAGGCAGGAACATCTTCCCCGTATACGCAATCACGACGAGTACGATATTGTATAATCCGGGGCGCCGGTGCCAGATTGTATGAGCAGAGCATGAAGTCGCTTCACATCATATTCGGCGTTAAGTTGACACTTCTCAAGACATCACAATCAGCGGGTGGCCAATGCCCTCGATTTTTAGGATACCCATTTGCTTGTTTTTATTTTTGTATTTGGGGGGCGCGGTTTCTACAACTCGCAATAATTTTCTGGCCACATCAATGGTCATTTGCTTCGACAGTGCAACAAATGATTCAGGTAGCGGTGCAGGTCTTAGACCTCACGTCTCTCCTTCAACACATACGCACGGCCCATATTCACACTTTCTAATTTCTAAATACCAAATCTCTCGACGCGGGTTTTTGCATAACCCCCAGCGCCTACTACGGCCTTTCCGGACGAATTAGAGGAATAATGCAATATCATTCGATGACATCTCGGTTAACGACACTGCGTCCCAGCAACAATTGGAACGTCAATGATGACGAACCACACCTACACGGTAATTCTCTTCGCAACTTCTGGCTCTGGCAAAGCTTCTTGATGGGCAAAACACTGCCCGGTTTTGTGGCTATGTGATCAATCGATCGCAAGCCGGTTGCATGTACGTTGAGTGTTGAGAGTGTCTGAGCTCGAGCGCCAAGCATGTATTCAGCACCTATCAAGACTTCTAGTGAATGAAGACAGTTATTTTTTGCCATGCATACATTTTCGTTTCACCATTGATAGGCACTCGGGTGCCTGGAGAAAGGGGGAGAGGCAATTGTCCACGAATGCCGGCTGCAGGAACGGTTCATTTCTCGCTTCAGCCTCAGCGAACCACGTCGTAAGATGGTGTATTGGCCTCGCTGCTCTCTGACAATAGTCTCTCGCCTTTCAGGGTCTCGGCAATCAACGGTTCGCGATTCCTGGTCCCTCTTGCGCGATGAAGGCTGTGACTCGAACTGATCGCTGTCGGTCGGCAGCTGCCGGTTCAGCGTCGAGTGGTGATGGCAAATGCCGTGTCCATCATCAAGGGCCTCGACCGGCGTCTTACGACGACTTCCGATCACTACCTCAATTGTATTCCAGTCGTTCGAGCGCAAAACATCGGTGACATTTCCGACGAGTAGGCTGCGCCTCGCATATGCCTGTCCGATCTCCATCTAGAATTACCCACCAGGGCAGCCAACGCCACACTATCTGCAGCACCCTGTAAAGCTGCAGTCCCTAACTGCGAGCCACCGGCCCTTGCAAGGACCGCAGCTGTAACACGTCAGAATATGTAGGAGAGATTCCGCGTGACTGGGCCAGAAAGGCCGATCTTCAAATCTACACCCAATCACCCATTCCAATCTTTACGCTATGTCACTGAAATCGCCACGCGCTATCTTTCCACCGTTGGGCCCAAGGCTATTTTTTGCACCAGAAACAATCGATCTGCGTTTGAAGGTCTGTTTCTGAGACCCTTCGTTTCGGATCCTCCGTTTCGTCCGCCCGACAATGCTCCTATCAACAACAACCCAAAGAACTGTCGACGCCCGACTAAAGCCACCGACCGCATAATTTAGAGATGCTCATCGTTGAACGCGTAGACCTGCATCTTGCCCCTTCGTGACCAAGGAGCCCTACCGAATAAGATGAAGAGGCTGCATCAAATCTCTTTTTTCTACCTCTTGAGATAATTAGCACGCGCCATTCTGAGTTCGGAAAATCCGCTTTGCACGGGCCCCGAGTTTGTTCCTACATCATCTTGCGCCGGCCGAGATTGCTATTCGATGAACGAACCGTGATATCTCTGCTGCATAAGTGGAAACTGCTTCAGAAAGGACGCGCATGCCACTCAGGAACCAGGTTCGACGATCTGAGATAGAGTATCCGGCCTTCTAACCTATCTCCAGTACGTCCGTAAGGCCGGTGTCAACCGTATTACTGCGCTTCGTCACGCGCGACAATCGCTGCGCTGGAAAACTTCAAGTTTCGAAGCAAAACAACATGTACGTAGCACGGCGTTGTTGCGCTGCAGTACTCCATCTGACGTGCACAACCACACAACCGAAGTCCAGCACTGTGCTGGAAGAACTCAACCGCAGGCGATCCCTGCGCAGAGCGTGGCAGCCACATTGTTTTACTGTCCTTCGCTGTGTTCACACTCTGATGAATGTGGCGTTTGAGTTTGTTTGAAACGTGCCGTAGGGGCCATCCACTGTCCACGGGGTCCGCTACCTCCCTCTAGTGCCTTGGTTTGGGTCGTTTGAGATGCAGGCCGACGTCAAAGTACTCGGTACCAACCGGTACCTCTGCCTTGTGCTTCGTTTTCTTTCGCTGCTGCCATTACCGAATCTTCGTCATCACCCAAGATGCAAATCAACACTGTGACCGCTCGCGCAAAACGGTGCGGGAGTAAACGGTTGAGTGATCCATGGTGTAGACAGCAGAAATCCCCGTTCAAAATTTCCCATCCAATAGTGCATCCCCCGAATCCACAGGGCTATCGACACGCCACGGACCGCTTCGCAACCGTTTGCGGAGCTCACCCAATTTCACACGCCTCTGATACAATGCGTAGTTACGCCTCTGCAGCCTCGAAATTACATTCAATATCGCCCATTTTGACCTCGTTCCTTTTGGCGCGCATATTCCGCAGTGTTGGGAATTGCAGGTTTAGAGCTTAGCCGGTCACGATATTATTTTGCTTTTGATTGTAACTCATGAGCCAATACGAGTAAATGTGAGCTAATGCGAAGGTCAAGTTCCTCAACGGGAGGTATTAGTTTTCGTTTTTGCCACTGGATTTGAGGCTTCAACTCCTCCCTGTCCTACCCCACTCGGAAGGCGGAAAGCAGACGCTCGGGACTACGTCTAGTACGTGACAGCCTTACGAGATTGCCACTCAATTATGCCACCATTAAATCACCGCGTTTCAATAATTTGATCGAGTCCGGACTCTCCGAAGAATCCGCCCTCATCTCACGCCTTCGGCAATTGATCCATGTGCCCACCTGCCTGCCCTTTTTCTTTGCGGCCTACGACGTTATTTCATTCCCAACCCCTCGCGCCGTCGCAGCCATGAGTCTGAGGACTGTCTCCCGTTCATTAATTTACCAGGCACACACGAAATAGGTTCCGTCTCAATCTCTCTTATCCCAGCTCTTTGATTAGACGAATTGCTAGCGACCTAAAGGTGTGGCTGGTGGTTATCTCTACGACTAAGTTAAGCGTCAGAGTCTGTGCTTGTCTGAGCATTTGCCCAACCCCCATCCGTGGCTCCTCATCGTGTTACTTCCAACTTTCTCGTCTCCATTTCCCTCTCTAGGCAGTTCTAGTAGCCCTTGGGAGTCAACTAACGCGAGGCTTTTTCTTTTCCTAAACCGAATTGGCTCGGTCCACGAGGCCAGATTACCGGGCCGTTTAAGGGCTTGAAACAACGGATCGCGGACCGCGAGAATCTGGAGAGCGAACCGCCTTCGCGAATTGGCTGCGGGTCTCGCTCCGATGGTTTCTGGAAACCTTGTTTGGGCACCTCTCACCGCGGGCAAGGGCGTACGTCGGAGCTGCAACTGCAATGGGATAGTAAAAAGTTTCACGCACCCCGAAACGAATTTGTCAACCTCTAACGAAGCCTGTAACCGGCGGACACATCTCGCAGGCTAAGGCGTCCGTGACGTTATCGATCAAACTGCGCGCAGCGTCCGGCTAGGGCAGGCATTGCACGCAGCGAACGAGCGCAGGCGCAGAGCGCCATCGCAGCACCACCCGCAGCAGGTTGGGAAAGCAATGACGTCTCGCAGCGTCACAGAAGTAACGAAAAACTTCGTGCCAATATCCAAATCCGCTTTCCCTCGCCTCACTGATCGTTCCTTTTAATAGAAGCGAAACATGCAGCACAAAATTGACAGCTGCCCGGCCAGCCAGCCACATTGTAGCTGTAGCGGTGTGCCATCGCATGACCGACAGCTGTCGCGCTGTAGGGTGAGGTGGTGCAGGCGGGCTGCAGAGGCCTGCTCGCCGGGCGCAAAGGTGGCCTGAAAGGTGTGCTGCGCAGGTGGGTGCTCGCTGACAGAGCGCCAGCCCTCGGGCTCAGGCACTCGCAAGACGGCGACGATGTCATGCACGATAGCGGCGGGACTCCGAAGAGAAGGAGGGGGGTGAGGATGGTTGCAACGCTTCAAAGGAGCACGGTATGTGATCCATTATTGTTTCAGCTCTCCAATGCATTTCCTCTTGGTCTTCAATTTCGTTCTTCCATGATTTTCTTCTCTGCTGGACTGTGATGGAATTCAGCATCGAAGTACAGTTTCAAAGGCACTGAGCTCAATGAAATGACGACCAGTTCAGTGTGCAATTGCGCTGGAGTGAGCTTCCTGACCTATCTCTTTCCTAGTATTTGCTATCTCAATCAAAGTCAAGAAAATGACCCGTTGATGATTTGTCTCTGAGTCAAGTGTGTGCTTTCTAGAGTATTCGTTCAAACTATGACAGCTTCCTGAGAATCACCGTTTCTTGCGAATATTGCCTGTTTAGCCATCACGTAGCGCAACATTTACAATGCGATTTATATCGATATATGAGGAAGCGTAATTCTCCTCGAGTGCGCAATTGCCTCTTCCTACTGCGAACACATAGCTGGTGGACTTTCCGTACATCACATCATCGCCAAAGCCTGTTATTATCGCCAAAGGCTGTCGCTGTCTCCCAAGTCTCAATCTATGTATAACAGCGTTCCATACTCCTGTCTTCTACCTTCAGATAGTAAAAGCGCTCGGAAACAATAGTATTCACCGTTTCACACGCCCACATATCATTGGCATTGATTCGAGTGGTGAATTGATGTTATGATTTGTGCTAAGAGAGAGACCTTAATGCTTCGGATTTGCGAGATCAATGCCCATTGGCGGAATTCTTCGGGTTTAACAAAACAAAGCTTGAGTTTTTGAACTATAGCATGTCACTAAACTTTTGCATTAAGCGTAACTAGCAAAGTCTGGCTGCTTCAACATTGGACTGTCTATTGTCGTTTATGGGAAATATATAGATAACCATCTCTGAGTACTGTGGTCACACTTGCTCGACAGCAAAACTGGCTGAGTGCCGTTGTTGTTATTGCAAGTCTCCTACTCTATCATACAGAACGTAGCCAGTGCATCGCAGACCAGGACATCTCGACAATGCAATGCTTTCTAGTGAAGCCGCCTCGCAAACACACAGCGCTCTTCCCGCGCTCAAAGCCCCCCAAACAGCCGCTCCACAACCATCCGATCGTCAGCATCCTCATTCTGGCGCTCAATCTCGCCCGCTAGCTTCGTATGGTCCTCCATCTTGCCCTTCCACCTCTTCAGCTCCTCCTCAGCCTTCTCCTTCCACTCCTCGCCATACATGCGCCGGTACCCCTCAACCAAATTGTCCGCCATGCGCTCCTCCAACTCCCTCAACGCACGCACCTTCATCTCGTCCACCACGCGCCGCTCCCCTTCCCCGCCCTTCCTCGCCACAGGCTCCCGCTCCTCCTCGCGCGCGCGCTCTTCCCGCGCCGCGCGCTCCCGCGCACGGCGCGCGTCCGCGCCCGCCCGCCACGCCAAGTACCGCGCGGCGTGCTTCGGCGCGACAAAGCGCGGCGGGTCGTTGCGCGGCGGCACCGTAAACCAGATCAGCCGGCCCAGCTCGTCGGTGTTGAACTGCGCGCGCGTCTCCGGCGGGATCTGCGCGTCCGCGTGCGCGTCCAGCCGGTACGTCTCAACCGGCGGCGGCGCCTGGTAGCCGACTGGCAGTGGTGGCGGCAGTGCGGCGGCCGCAGCCGCGAGGCCCGGCCGGGGTTGGAGCGGCGCTTGGGGAGGCGCGTATTGCGCGTGCGCTGGGGAGGGGTATTGCGGTGCTGGGGGGAGGGAGGGCGCTATTGTGGTGCGGGGCGTGAATGACGATGAGGGTGTTAGTGGTGGGTGGTGGCCGAAGGATGGCTGATGTTGTGGTTGTGGTGCTGGCTGGACGGGTGCCGGAGACGCAGAGCTGAAGAACTGTGAAGGATGACTAGGCGTATGCGTCGTTGTTGCATGCGCGTGCTGCGTCGGCGTGGGCGCCGGGCGAGGCGCGGCGGCCGGCGTGGCTGCTGGACCAGGCATCTGTAGGTCTGGTGGACGATTCGCAGTGTATCCGTTCGGTGCCGGTTGACGAGTTGGAGTGGGAGCTGTGCGCGCGGGCTGTGGAGGTGGTGCAGGAGGTGGAGTTGGCGTGGGTTCTGGCGGTGGAGACTCTTTAGGATCCCGAGGACGGCAGTGTACGGCGCCTATCTTCGGTGGTGCGTTGGGTGCACCCCAGACAGGCTTCGGCAGGTCATCGGTCTCCTTTTGCTCTCCTTCTTTGAAGAGATACTTGATTGGACTTGGAACTTTCTTGATTTTCTTGGGCGCCTCGAATAGATCCATTTCATAGTCTTTGTCTCGGACCTCATCAGGTAGACACGAAGCCCAAGTTTTGATTTTGTTTAACTTGTGCTTTTCTTCGTTGTATCGCGACTCGCAGACGTAGATTTCCTTATCCGGTGGAAAATTGCGTGGTCGTCCGCGATTGTAGCGAGTGAAAAACATCACAAAACACCTGTCAATGACTTCATCGATTCGATGGTCGCGGTACTGGCCGGTCTTTACCACTTCGTTTTCGAAGAAGTGGCGGTCAAAGCGATGCACCGTCTGCTCGGGTCTATAGTACCAACAAGCATTTATCCACTTAGCACCGTCTTGATCTTGCCATGTACGGTAAATCTGCCCAACAATAGGTTTGGTGAGATCATTCGGATTCTGGATATGCACCCAATCGCCAACTTTCCAGAGTTCTCCATTGTGAAGTATGCCATCAGGCAAAGGTACACGACCATCTTCCATGACATACTCGGAGTCCGGTTTCTCTCTTTCCGCCTGTGCAAGTATTCGCGCTTCTTTCTGCAAATCAACTGCATCTTTGTAAATCGTACTACCATCTTCGTTGTATGATTTGGCATTTTCGAACATTAGTTCCACGTCCTTCATAAATTGATCTATCGATGAGTACTTCTTTCGTTTCAGCTTCTTCTTGATGACGTCCAAGGCGATGGGTGTCTTGACTTCGGCATAGTATTCGGGCATGGCTGCTTTATCCGGAAGTCGTTCGAAATGCAGTATTTTGAGCTGGCCATTCGTGCTTTTGAACTTGCGCAGGCTCTTCATGATATTCTTGATGCGCGCTTCCATTGGTGTATCAACTCGAGGTGGTCGGCCACGTTTCTTGCGTGATTCCGGATCGTCTTCGTCCTTGTCTTTTCCACGACCTGTGCCTTCACGTTTAGTGATAGCTGCAGTGGAACGTGGACCTTTCCTACGTTTTCTCCTTCCGTCTTCATCAGAATCGTCTCCCAATTCGTCGTCCTCGTCATCATCATCGTCATCCGCTTCCGCCTCTTCTTCATCGTCATCTTCATCTTGCTCTTCGGGTGGGATATCGTCGGCAGTAGGTATTTCGCCAAGGTAAGGTAGTTTTGCCGTTTCTTCCGTGATAATCTTTTCTTCCACCAGCTTTTGTAGCTCTTTCTCCAAGAGATCCTTGACAATCAGTGCATCCTGAAACGCTTGCGAATTGGGTACGTTGTAAACCTGTGCGTTGTATGGAATAAGAGCAAAATCGCGAACGAATTCTGAGAAGTCTTTGTAATCCTTGCCGTTGACCTTGGCTTTGACCGTGCTCATTGCCATCGGTTCCTTTATGATTGTGTAATATTCTGGAAGGGAGCGCTTATTAACCTTGCGATGAAAGAGGTGAGAGGGATCGTCGCCAGCCTCTGTCCTGTAGTCGTAAATGGACCTAAGAACATTTCCCATTCCCTCCCATTGCTCGTCAGTAACATTGGAAGGTTCATCTGGCTTCTCAGTTGTTTCCACCACGGGCGTAGAACTCTTCTCCTCCTCCTTCGTCATCTCTGCTGCAGCTCGCTATGCTACTAGTGTGCGTTTATCGAAGTCGTGTCTTCGGGAGCTGGAAGCCGTTGGACGCGACGTCGCGTCGCAGGAAGCTTTCGAAGTTTGCCGGCGGGTGCGGCGAAACGTTTGGCCGCCAGATCGAACTTATTGCTTCAGCCTACTCCAACAACACTTTCACATCTTATTCATACAACTGAATGATACGTTTGCTGGGAGCGCTATGTGATCACCAGCATTACCTGTAAGCCATCACGCCGCATCTCAAAGTGGCAATACGTCCTGCGCTACCACGATACCAATATGACTTCATTTGCCTCGTCACGTGTGGCCGTCTCCTAGCTTCTCTGAACGTCCATCGGCATTATTCTTTCCTGATACCATACTAATCTCTCGATGAGCCACGCAGACTTGTTTGCCTGCATCTTGCTAAATTTGCCTGACAGCCGTCTAAGTATCGTGCTTCTATCTAACGATTCCAGCCCGCCACTGATCGTCACGCCATGTCAATCTAGCTTTTGACTTCTGGAATCTTTCGCAGTGAACAACTTCCTCTATATATCCGTCCTTTGACTGCATTCCTGACATTCCACCTCATTTATTCTCTGCATAACGCTACGCTGCCTCCTAGCCCTCATAATCGACATTTACAGAATCGAATATGCGAATTCGAATAAGAGGCCCATCGGGCCAATCCGTCATCGAACTCAACGAAACCGATACGGTTGCGGAATTGATCTCCAAAATTCACGATGTTACCTCTCTGTCCTCATTTGATGTCAAACTCGGCGCTCCACCACTTCCTCTGACTCCTCTTGATCTCGCATCTGTCGATCCTACAATCACACTCAAAGAGGCAAACATGAAGCTTGCGAATCAGCTTCTCACAGTGGCTGCAAGAGTAGAGGAGACTACATCGCACACGTCCCAATCTCAAGGTTCACAGTCGCAAACATCTTCTTCAAGAAGTGGAAGCCAGCCGTCACATAGCCAACAAACGTCAACCTCGCAAAGGGCCGCTGCAAGTGCGCCACGTACCGATGGTCTCCTAACATTGCAACGAACGCCCAACGAAATCGCAAACAACCCACCTGAAGTCCCTGTCCCTTCTCATGGAGCGACTCTCGTCCTGCGTGTCATGCCGGACGACAACTCTTGCCTCTTCCGTGCATTGGGCACGTGCCTACTAGGTTCTAGCGTCGATGGTGTGGTCGAACTACGCGACAACGTTGCTTCTGCTATCCAGGCTGATCCCGAACGCTGGAATAGTGCCATCCTAAACGCGAGTCCAGATGCTTACTGCAGAAAGATTAAAGATCCCGACACCTGGGGAGGTGATATTGACATCGCGATCCTGGCCGAATATTGGGATATCTGTGTGCGAAATATTAGCGTACAGGATGGTCATGTGTACAGCTACAATGAGTCAGCACGGAACCAGTGCATCATTGTCTACAGTGGAATTCACTATGACGCAATTGCTCTTAGCCCTTCAGAGCCACCGTATACGAAAACAACGGCACCAACGGACTTCGATCAGAAGCAATTTCCAACGCATGATACAGAGGTGTTGCGAAAAGCCAAGGAGCTTGTGGATCTCTTGAGGCAGAGGCACTATTTCACCGATACTGCTGGGTTTGCTCTGAGGTGTGGCCAGTGTGGATGGACGGGACATGGGGAGAAAGCCGCAGAGAAGCATGGAATGGAAACAGGACATACGGCGTTTGAAGAGGCTAGTTGAATGAGCTTCGAAGATAACGTGTTAGGTTGACTGCGTGCGGTTTTCTGGTTTGCCTGTAGATGATCAAAGCCATTCTGAGAAGTGAGATGGTCTTCGTTTCACCCCGAACATCTGACTTCTGAGTGCCACCATCTAACATCGTCCAGTGTTGTAAAAAAAAAAAAAAAAAAGCTTAGCGGTGAAGAGTCATCTCTCTGTGTTGTCGATCATCTATTTTCCGTTTTTCCCTTCATCCCCTTCGTCCTCTTCGCCCTCTTCATCCCCTTCATCCCTTCATCCCCTTCATCCCCTTGCTCTCGGCCCTTTGCTACTCTCGCAATACTTTCGCGGCTACGGAGCTCGCTCGTCCCGCGACCCTTGCTCTTCGAAAGTTCGATCTCAGGTTTCATCGGTATTAGACTACGGCTTCCTTGCCCTCAGTCAAGTCAAGATACCACGAGCTATTCATCTCTTCGTTGGCTGCTTAGTTTGTGGTCTCCGTGGTAGCGCCCCAATTTACGACATTCAACGCTCGTAACCCAAGCTCTCGGCAAATCATTTTCAACATGGAGGATATGCTTCGTCGCCGTACCCAAATTCTCCAAGTAGATTTGGCAGGCCTGGATCTTGATGTCAACGAGATGCAACGTCGACTGGTTTCAATCGAAGACGAAATTCAGGCAGAGGTTGAAGGGCAACTTCCCATCTCTGGAACCGCTGTTTTGACCGAGAATCTCACGCATTTACTGAAACTTGCGGAGATGCAGCGCACTGCTGTTCAGGAAGCGCGCGAGTTGGTAACTATTAAAGGTCGACAGATTGCAGCGGCTCGTGTAATGCTGACCAACTACTTGAATGACCATGTGGATACGCTAACGAACGGTCTTCAGAACCTCGCCACCACCACCACTTTGATACACCATCTGTCAGCAGTTATTCCTCCAAATGGAACGATTGTTATTCCTCAAAACGGAACGACCGTTGTTCCTCAAAATGGAACGATTGCGGCTGATCACCCCTCTCAATCCGCGAACGAAGTTGTCAGTCCAAACGTCGAAGCTGCTGGCGTTACCGGTAATCCAGCTCCGGTTGTAGGATTGCTTGAAGCAAAGACGGACGGCACAACCGACGATTCGGGTAACAGCGGCGAAGAAGATACTATCAATGTGAATATCCAGCCCAAGTTGTACAACACCCACTTGCACCGCCACAAGAAGTTCCCCAGCATTGTTCAAGACAACAATGGCAAATGGTATGAACTTCACTGCAAGCATTGTGGTACGAACGTCGGAGACAATGGGCGAAATTGGCTCTCCGGCACCCTTGGCTTGGGCAGGCATTTGGCAAAGGATCACGGCTTGTCTCGTCCCTGGACCATGAACATGCACAACTATATTGTTCAGATTCTGGCCAACGCCAACAAGAGGGAAGTCAGTGAGGATGAGCTCAAGCGCATTGAAACCGACCCAACATACAAACTTTCACGAATTTACCGCTTTCAATTGCTCAACAACGCTCAAAATCCCACAAATGTCCGTACCCAGGTTGCTCCACAGGGCCAAGCTGCTACGCAAGGTCAAGCTGCTAGGCAGGACCAAGCTCTTATGCAGGACCAAGCTGCTACGCAGGACCAAGTTGCTACGCAGGGCCAGGCCGCTGAACAGGGTCAATCTGCTGAACAGGGCCAAGCTCCACGGCCATCAGTGGTACGGTATTCCCTGCGAAGTCTATTCCGAAGATGAACGTGTACTAAGATTAACAGACTTGAATCACCTACCCGGTACCACACGGCAATCGCCTTCTGCTTCAAATCGGATGAGTGATCATCGAGATATCTACCTCAGAATGTTTTCAGCTTTTCATTTCACTCTTCAAGGTAATCGACACATTGCTCTTACTCCATCGGTTTCAAGACGAAGACTCACTAATAGTTGCAGTCAATTGCTTTCGGAAATTCGATGAGAAGTGTCGAGATGACTCAGATTGCTCTTGCTCATAAAATGGCTTCATGGTTGCGAGGTTGTATTTTGGAAAGATCATTCGGATTCATGAGGAAAGTGTTAAGTGAAGCGACCGAGAAAAGATTGAACTGAGAATCAATGAGGTGATCTTGTACAATAAGTACCTAGCTTAAGCTGACATCACCTCAATGACATTACCTTTTGGATACAAATATGCATCGACCACGTGCAGAGATTTGCGAAGTCATTTCAGCCGCTGAAGATGTCAAAACCATACCCGTGGGTCATAAGCTGAATTTATGATTTAACAGATATATTCTACATAATGAACTTCAACGACGGTCATAGGGTATCACTCGACATAGTGCCCGAAACAGTTTCCGCCACCCAAATGGCCCGCCGAAGCCGCGCGGGTGTGAGAAGCCTCACCACGTCAGGAAAGCAACAAGGTCCAGAATCGCATCGCGCTACGGCGCAGCTCCAGCGCCGCCCTCCGCCGTCTCCTCCTCCTTGGCCTCGGGCTTGCGGCCATACACGCACCAAAAGTCACAATAGGGCTTGAGGTTGCCCTTGCGGAACTCGTCGCGGACCTGGGCCACCAGGACCTTGATTTCCTCGATCTCCCAGCGCAGCGAGCTCAGCATGCGCGGCGTGATGGCCTCGATGATCTCCAGCCAGTTGGCGAGCTGCCAAGCGCCGATGCGGCGCAGGCGCGGCTCGGCCGCCCACGCCCCCGTCGGGAAGAAGAACTTCTCCTCGCGCACGTCCGCGAACCCGGCCTGCTCCATCCACCCCTTGTAGCTTGACGGGTGGGTCCAGGGTCGGCCGGCCGCCGCCGCCCCCTGATACACGAGCTGCTGCCAGCGGACGTAGGGGCTGTCTGGAGGTGGTTGCGGGTCCGCGAAGAGCAGTGGGAAGGTCGGATCTTGGAATTCCAGATAGCCGCCTGGCGCCAGAGCTTTGTATGCGGACCGGATGACGTGTGGGTTGTCTCTAAAGCACATTATCAAAGCGCGGCCGTGAATGTACGAGAACGGCTTCTTAAAAAGCCATTCGTCTTCGGCATCGTCAATTTCGAAGCTGCAGTTTATCGGGACATGGACGGGTTGAATTGGTGACAGGTCGGTTCCTATTACATTCGCAGAAGGGTGAGACTCGGCTAAATCGATCTTGTCAGTGCCTTATATTAAACTGATACAGCTCAAGGTAGAGTACCGAAGTCTATTGCCCATATTCCGGTTCCTATCAGTAGTTAACAGGGTCAACTTTCGTTTGTGCTTTATTAAGATTCGGCCTACCTGTTGCGAGATCAAGCACATTGTGAAGTGGAATGCTATCTATAGGTGCTCGAGCAAGTCTGCCTCCGATCAACTGCGTAAACATGGCATGTTGGAGGTCTGGTTATTTGCACGATGCTGTCAGTGAAAAGGTACGATACAAGTAAGGTAAAGTAAGCGTTGGACAGCAAAAGACAAACATACCCATCCGATCCTGCTCTTTCTACACGAACAAAGATTGTCAGCGCTCAACAGGTTTCCATGGATGATTTGACAAATCTTGAAAAAGAACGCTCACCTCATCATTTGGCAGAGCATATTCTAAGAAATTACATCGTTCGTCAGCGATACTCTCTTACTTCAAACTTCGGCCTTCACTTGGTTGGCGGGGTAGAGTAATTGGAGTCGGGCATCGTCCAAGACCACGCCATCAGAGCCCATAGCGGAACGCAATTCATGGGACGGCACTCACTGCCACTTTTATACGAATGATATGTTCTACCAAACTCTTCAACGCCTTCGAAGACGCTCGGCGTCACGCTCGTGGTAGAGCTCCTTTGATGTGCGGTGTCAGCCGAGGGCTCTGCCATTGTTGGGTCTGTGCATCACAAGCGAGTTGCGAAGGAGTGATTGACGGCAGAGTTTTGTTTTTTTAATCTTGCGCAGACATACTCGTAGTTAGGAATACCAATAGCCGAATCGCCATCGTCATCCCAGTCCGGTCCGGCGTCCTGCGAAGCGTCCAGCTCAGTTCTCTCGCTTGTGAGCTCTTGAGTCTCGTCCACCACAGCTGCACCAGAGGCGGCATCGGGCCGTGGGTCCGCTGGCTCCTCAGCGAGTGCGGGGTTTGTCTGTAGCTGTTCTTGCGGGTGTTGAAGTTCCGGAGGGTCCATCGCTATCGTTATCTCTCGGTTGGTCTTCGTAGCCGCCACATGGCCTGAGGCATAGGTATGAGGGAACGATTTGGGGTTTGTGCGACGGAAGATGCTGCTGACTTTTAAATCTCTTTGAAACCTCGCCGAATTTTCGACGTCGTTGCCAGGTCTCCGGATATGGCTTCAGTCTTGTCCGTTTTACGGCGTGGCGTGGAAGCCCATTAGGTTATAGTAAAGCCCCTAGCGTAGGCTATACCGATAACCTTGCGCTGGAGACCGCCTCTGAGTAAGGTATTTTGTGTCTCTTCCGTCCCAGCGTGAAGACAGCGATCACAAGGCGATTCACGGTAGAATCATGACTTGCCGGTCCTGCCCTGACGCTATCGTAATTCTTTCCTGGTTTACCGTATTCAACCTCGCAGGCACATGTTCGCTTCTCATTGAGAGTGATCTCTTCACGCGGCAAGTCCATCTCGATCTTTTTCAGCTCAGAAACATACCAATCATCGTGGGCAAGCTGAGAGTCCACAGGAAGGGCTAGAGGGCTAGACCGGCGTTCGACCATGGAGCTAAACGTACCTTACCTTTCCTCGGATACGCACCTGCTTCCGAGGGTCGCATTAGGCTGGTGAGATTTTGCACCCGAGTTTTGAGATTTTGCACCCATTTGAGATTTTGCACCCATGGCGTTAAGCTAGTCCCCGTTAGTACTAGGCCCCCGGAAGCCGTCTAAATCAGTCAATATTTGATCAATTTGCATGATGTTGAGTGCGATTTCGGTCTCAAATGACGCATTACGAAGTAATAGAGGCCTCAATACGCACAAAACCGTGCTCAATTGACTGAATTAGTGAGGTTTTTGATCAACTTTGCATGGTGTTGATAACGGGCCTAAGGCCCCTAAATTAGTGGGGGTCGCTATCAAATTAGTGGGATGGGGCCTATAAATAGCGACCCCCACTAATTTAGGGGCACAGGGGCCTGCTACAAGGCATCAAGGCACTAAATACTTGATACTTGATGTGCAGCTCTTTTCGGCGAATTTTCGATCAAATTCGACCGTTTTTTTTGCCACGGTTCAAAAATAGTGCATTTAGAAGGGTATGGCAACACTTATGGCTCGTTTTCGTCCGTTTTAAACGGCTTGTTGTGGGTTGAGAGGTCAATAAACTCAAAGGCATCGAGATGCGCCTAGTACTAACGGGGACTAGCTTAACGCCACGGGTGCAAAATCTCCCCAGCACCAGCTGGCGCATTATACAGCACTGCACTGCAATTTTAGCGTCTCAAGGCGGCAGCAGGGCGCACCATCCCCGGTGGCTTGACATATTGACTTTCTGAACGTGAAGAGTGGGTTTGTGCCAACACCGAAGTGCCTTGAGGCTCTAATTTCTGCTTGGCTCAATGCTTAACCTTTCGGCTATTTCTTAGTAGAAATTAATTCTATCGGCAACAAGGCCGAAGAATGGCCTGTTGAAGAGTCACTTGAAGTTTGCTTGCATAAGGCCAGCGAGTAGCTGTTGAAGTGCCGTAGTTTAGATCCAGCATAAGTTTTATGGTAGATCTTTGACTCCTAGGAGCATTTATACTTGAAATACTGCGAAACTGATAAGTGTTCTACGCGGAGATCTCCATACGATATCTTGGCAAAGTGTTTTTGCGGTGAGTTTGCTTTGGATAACAAGCGATGTTCTCTTAAGATGAGGGGAAAACCGACCCCACAAAACTCCATTTCCGCTTTCGAACCTGAGCATACTGGGGTACTGAGTTATCGGTAACTTAACTGAAAGTGCCACGGAACGTACGATACGATTTATCACCGGAGAAAGCTTAATTACGTTTGATCTACGCTTACATAATTCAGCAGTAACGGGTGGAACTAAATAATACTTGGCCCACTACTTTCAGCACGACAAAAAGAGGTTCCTCTCACGTCGGTTTCTAACCATGAATAAGGATGGAAATGTCTCTCCTTTAAACAACCTGATGGCAGGTTGACCGCCGTTTTGGGCGGTTTGTGACGCCGTTTTCTGCGGTAGGGTGCCGAAAACTGTCCCCAATACTGCTGTCGCCCAGCGTCTCGCTCATGGCCTCTCTTTCCCTCTTTCATCTCCTGAGGAGGCTTCCTCTTCCTCCTTCCACTCTCAATCCTTCCACTACCCTCGTCTCCCGTCCTTATCTTCCTCTCAACTCTCTGTTCTCTTCGACATACTTCACAAGGCTTGAATTAGTATGGGCTGTGAAAGAGGCGCCAAGAGAATGCCAACAGTGCACAATCGAGGCATGTAATCTCCAAAACCTCCTGATAAATCTTCGTTATTGTCTCGACCAGGGACGGACCGGCGATCCTTGGTTCACAGCGGTTCGAGCTCTGAACATCGAAAACGGACCTCTTGATCAGTACAAGCAGGCCCTCGAGCAGCTGCGGTCAGGGGTAGAGATTAAAGATGGCGTACAGGAGATTAAGAGGCGGTTGTTGTGGAAGTTCAGTACGGAAGAAGTCGAGAGCATCTTGGCAAGAATGGAGCGGCTAAAGCGTCTCGTGAACATTGCGCTCGAGATGGAGCGAGACGACGCCGAGGCCAACTCGAAGGACGAGTACGGTCGGACCCCGCTGTCTCCAGCAGCAGTAGGAGGCCACGAGGCAGTGGTTCGGTTGCTGGCCGAGCCGGACGACGTCCATCCCGACTCGGAAGACAAGGACGGTCGGACGCAGCTGTTGTTGGTTGCAGAGTTCGTGCCAGCACAATCAGTTATACCAGCACAATCAGACTGCTCGGTTCAGCCGTGCACTGCTCGTAAGGCGGAATGGTGGGTCGGCTCGTGATATAATAGTGAGAATATCGATCTCACAGAAACTCCGCATCTGTTCCTGGACATGAAATACGCAGGGATGCGACGTGAATAGTGAGTAGAGTAAGCAGTGTGAACCATGGCTGAGCAAGAATGATCATGCTTGAGCCGGATCCGCTTGTGCCTCAGTTTGGGGGTTGAGCAGGCATACAGCACTTTTTCGTTCTTTGATACCATCTAAAAATTGAGCTGATGGCTTTCGTGAGCTCGGTATTGTTCGACTCGCCGATACAAAATGGATCGACTCTTACGAAAATCTACCGCTGCTACCCCTGGCGATTTTATATTTTACGGAGCTATCGATTCCTGGCTGCTGCGAATTACTCCGTAGAGCTTACCGAATGACAAACTGAACCTCAGTTCCCACTGTCTGCTCCCGATCCATACTCCGGAATATTTCACCCTCCATCATTCCATCTACATAAGCTTCTCCAATTAGCTGCCAGCATTCTTCTTTAATATCTTCAGAGGGTCTCAGAACGACAGGGACACTACAGCCATAGAGTATACATATAATATCACCTTCCCTCGCATATCGCGGGCTAAGGCCTAATAGCTCTCCATATGGGCCAGTGCCACGAAAGGTTCGCCTATTCCATACGGTATCTCTGACAACTCGCAGGAAAGCCATTGTTGTCTCAGGGAAGTCTTCCTTCAACAGTTCCTCGGTGTCAAGGCCTTTACCGAACGACGGCCTGTCGAGGAAGCCAAGCATAGTTCTTCGATATATGAGATCTGGAGCTGGCTTGCCACTACCATCGCGATTGGCACAGATGACTCTCCACACGCTATCAGATAGGTCGTATAATACACCCTCTTCATCTCGCTTGATTCCATCTAGTATATCAAGACATTCTTGTTGCACGATACCGTCCGCCATTCTCATCGATTGTTCTTGAATCATTCCGAGTACTATTCCATACGCCATCATATCGTATCTGGAAATGCGCAGCCTTTCATGCGCTCCGAAGAATGAGGGCACATAGGTGCTATTATCTGCGTTGTATATCCTTTTTGTTACGCTGCCTACAAGAGACTTTGGGTGTATCCGAGTTTTGTGCTCCTCGGCTGGATTCCCAAAGGGCAGACCATTGCGAGAACAAATCCATGAAGGACGGTTGGCCTTGAGTTTAACATCGAGTGGTGCTTTGATGTCTGATGCCGCGCTAATGGGAGCCCAGGGGCGTAGAATTATGTCCAGCGATCTTGACTCCGCGACGGAATACTTTATGAAATCGGTAAATACCGAAAGAAGATCTCGGCCGTAATCTGGTAGTATTGGATATCGTGCCGAGTCGTTGGCCAAGTTCAATAGAGCATATATCGTATCTCTCAAGTCAGTCGTTTCCAGAAATGCGCTCATCTCAGTGAGACTTTCCAAAGTCATCTTTCGTTTTACAATCTCTCCATCTTGAGATTTCTGGAATACCATTTTGACAGCATCTAAGAATCGCAGTCCGGGACATTCGTTGAGGATATTGACGGACTTCAGAACCGTGTCGCGCAAAAGAATTTGAGGCCCTAGTCTCTCTCGTAGGAGAGCAAGAGCATCAATGAGATCGTTCATATGAATTGCCAGGCTACCACAAAGCATGATAGCATTTCGCGCGGAGGAGGCTTCTTGCAATACCCAGAGGCGCCGAAACCAGGGCCGTTCTAAGACTTTACAGAGCGCAGTAACTCCATAACCGTCAACGGGATTATGAGTATGAAAGAAGTCTAACCTATGGATCTTGTTGACAAATTCGAACGCAATATTGGCGTGCTGGTCTTCTTCTCCTAGCCAGATACAGACGCTCTTGGCCTTTCGATAAATCTGGCCCATGTTTTGGATCTGCTCACTTTTTTCGAACGGATCTGCTTGATTTATACACAGGGTATCAACCCATACACATACACGTTCTTTCCCTCGTAATCTCCGCAATGCATTGTGCAGGTTTGGTCGTATCATTAATGGTTGGCAGTTGACTTTGATTTCGAAGGTTGCTGGCTCGGTGCCCCAGACGTAACTTAGTGCCTCATACTCAACTGAATCGCTAAGTTTTGCTTTATACAAGCGACATTGAATTGTTTGATCTTGGGTAGCCGGTTCTATCACAAGCAGCCTAAAATTGCCCTGGCGCAAAGGTTGATAAATAAGCCTGTCCAATGGGAAGGTCGATTTCCAATCTTCTAGCCGAACATGAAAAGCTCTTCTTCGACTTGCAAGTCCACTTATGCGCTGTACTCGCTGTGGAGCTTTGTAGCTTCCGAGAAACGACTGTGGATCTGCATCGGCATGATTTTGATCTGACGGAATCACACTACTGCTCTTGGGATATCCAGGCGCATGCCTTATTGCTGTGGTAGAACTTGTGTTTATTGGTAAGGCTATTTTGTGAATCGACGAAACTGATCGTTTTGGTATTTGATGCTGTTGCGCTCTTAGTTCAGCCTGCCGGGTTTCCGAGTCTGCGACAGAATGCGAACGCTTAATCACAGCTGGATGCTGGAGCTCTTCACCTGCATGCAAATATCCCCTGGAGATTGATGCCTCTGGATTATGACTTATCGTAGAAGGTGTTGGACTGACAGAAGGGTCGTACGGGCTAGCTACGCCCAGTAATCCGTCTGGATAGTAAGTTTGCGTTGACTGCCGGGGCATGTTGGCGAAAGATTTACTTTCCAGCTCATTCCGGTCTGTGATAGCTCCATGTTCTTTGGCGCGGGATACTAAGATTGTCCTTGTTGAATATTCCAAGGGTTGATGAGCCATTTAAGGCGGGATCTGTGGATGGTGTTTTCAATGTATACACTGGGAGAATGGTTCATGTGGGATTTATAATAAGTTAAAAATGAATAACTGACGCAAGTAGTGCTTGACTGAGGGCCTGGAGTGAGGCGATAAGCTGAGCTGCCTGCATAGCCACTCTTCGTATCCTGGTCGGTTAGTGATGCATGAAGATAATAATAGAGTACGGGTTTTCACGGCAGTGCGCATGCTACTGCAGCGCGCAACCCCACCAAAAATCAATAAAACTCACCTACTTCAGAGACCCATATCTCCGTCATTTCATAGCCAAATAATTTCAAACT
>Ga0335072_10000782_pt1 | contig 56662 bp, 56 predicted proteins | sample Lox_Sample_21_FD_206725 | JGI IMG/M metagenome (GOLD analysis project Ga0335072, IMG submission 206725) | Soil microbial communities from Loxahatchee National Wildlife Refuge, Florida, United States - Lox_Sample_2.1 | ecosystem: Environmental > Terrestrial > Soil > Wetlands | place: USA...
GGTCGCGGGGCTCTATCTGCATCGCTTGATCCTTGCCTTGGCGGACACTCAGCTCATCACGCCGGCCAATCCGACAAGCCTGCGCATAGCAGCTTTCAGCGCCGAGGCAAGCGCTTCGTCCTTGAGATTGTCCATGTCGTCAAAAGCCTGATCGGCGCGCGGCACCGCGACTTGCTCGGGGATCACCAGTGCGCCGCAGCCGAGTTCCAAGATTTGCCGCAGCGCCATCAGCGAGCGCAGGCCGCCCTGCCCGCCGCTCGCCGCCGCGCCGATGGCAAAGACGCGGCCCTTGAAGGCGGCATAAGGCGGCTCGCCGGGATCGCGTACCCGTGAAATCCAGTCGATCGTATTTTTCAGAAGCGGCGTCACCGACGCGGTGTATTCGGGGCTGGTAATGAAGACGCCGTCATGGGCGAGCAGCATGCGCTTGAGCTGCACCGCGGCCGGCGGCAGGCCCGATGCGGTGACAAGATCGGCGTCGAACAGCGGCAGCTGGTAATCCTCGAGCGAAATGCGCGTGACCTCGGCCTCGAGCAGCGCGAGCTCCTTGGCGGCAAGCGCTGCGAGCCGCGCATTGTGCGAGCCGGTCCGCAATGAGCCCGGAATGATCAGGATTTTCGGTGTCGCCATCGCGGGGCGCTTTTAGCGCATGATGCCGAGGTGTGGAAACTGCCTGCTCCGGCACGATCGCGCGCCGCGGAGATCAGGCCTTGCGATAGACCCAGACCCGCGCCGGCGGCAGGTTCATCCAGATGCGCTCGGAGGCTTCCGCGGTAAAGCCCCTGCGCCGGGTCGGCAGCGGCGAGGCCACCGAATATGTGAATTGCACGAATGGCGCACCCGGCAGCATCAGCTCGAAGGCATCGCGCACGAGCCGCAGCCGCATCTTGATCGGCTTGGTCATCAGCGGCAGGCCGGACACGACGGCCGCAGCCGGCTGCAGCAACAGCGCTTCCAGAAGCCGGCGCATGCTGTAGGCGTCGCCCTGCACCAGGGTCGCCTGCGGATAGCGCGCGCGCAGCAGCCGGCAAAAGGTCGGATTGAATTCGACCAGCACAAGCCGCGAAGGATCGACGCCGGCATCGACCAAGGCTTCGGTGACGGGCCCCGTGCCCGGTCCCAGTTCGACGACGGGGCCCGAACTGTTCGGATCGACATAGCGCGCCATGGTGCGCGCCAGGATCTTGCCCGAGGGCGCGACGGCGCCGGTCGACAACGGCCGCTCGATCCAGGAGCGGATGAACCGCACCTCGTCGTCGAGCCGGATGCCCTTCTTGAGCTCGAACTGCCTGATGCGCTGCTCGATGCCCTGCTCGATTTTGCGGCCGAGATCATCGCGGCGCAGTTCGAACTGCCGGATGTGGCGCTCGATCTTGCGTCCGATGAGAGTCTTGCCGAACTCCAGAAGCCGGAGCTGCCGCTCGATCTTTCGTTCGAATTTTTCCAGGGCCGGCAGCGACATGAGATCCAAACAACTGGTGAACACAAACGGAGAAAGGTAGACCGGACGAACGCGTTTCGCCCACGCGACAGAGTTTTGCCGTTTTTAAAACATTTGGGTGACAAAGGCCATACGGCCTGCCGCGAATCTAGGCAGGGATGATTTTTCCCCGAATTGACGACCCCGCTGGGGCCTTTTGTTCAAGCATGATCCTTTCGGAAAACCGGCGTCCATTTTCCGGAGCATGACCTAGGCAGAGCCGCCGCGGCCGCCCAATCCGTCAAGGAATTCCTTGACCTTGCCAAGGAACCCCGAGGATTCCGGTTGTGTCTCGGTTGACGACAGCCGATCGAATTCGGCCAAAAGTTCACGCTGCTTCTTGGTCAATTTCTGCGGCGTTTCGACGACCGCCTGCACATACATGTCGCCATGCTGGCGCTGCCGCAACACCGGCATACCCTTGGACTGCAAGCGGAAGCGGCGGCCGGATTGCGTGCCTTCGGGAATTTTCACTTTGGTCTTGCCGCCGTCGATGGTCGGCACTTCGATGTCACCGCCCATCGCCGCCGTCACCATGGACACCGGCACGCGACAATGCAGATCGGCGCCCTCGCGCTGAAAGAATGGATGCGCCGCCATCGACAGGAAAATGTAGAGATCGCCCGGCGGACCGCCGCGCACGCCGGCTTCGCCCTCGCCGGCAAGGCGAATGCGCGTGCCGTCCTCGACACCCTGCGGGATATTCACCGACAGCGTGCGTTCGCGGGTCACGCGGCCTGAGCCCGAGCACGAGGCGCACGGGCTGTCGATCGACTGGCCGCGGCCGTGGCAATTCGGACAGGTGCGTTCCAGCGTGAAGAAGCCCTGCGCATGACGCACGCGTCCTTGACCGCCGCACATCGCGCAGACTTTCGGTTTGGTGCCGGCCTTGGCGCCGGAGCCGGAACAGGCTTCGCAGGTCACAGACGTTGGAATGCGAATCTGCGCGGTCTTGCCGGCATAAGCTTCGGCGAGCGTGATCTCCATATTGTAGCGGAGATCGGCACCGCGCTCGCGGCCCGAGCCGCCGCGGCTGCGGCCGCCGGCCGACATGCCGAAAATGCCTTCGAACAGGTCGGAGAACGTGGTGCCGAAATCGGCGCCGAAGCCGGCCGCGCCATTGCCCATGCCGTGCTCGAAAGCGGCATGACCGAAACGGTCATACGCGGCGCGCTTGTCGGGATCCTTGAGGATTTCGTAGGCTTCGTTGACTTCCTTGAAGCGATGCTCGGCGTCCTTGTCGCCCGGATTGCGATCCGGGTGGCATTGCATGGCCTGTTTGCGAAAAGCCGTCTTGATGTCGATTTCGGTCGCCGTGCGCTCGACCGACAGCGTCTCGTAGTAGCAGCGCTTCATTCTTCACCCAATCACCTGCCCAAGAGCCCGGGTTTGGGGCTTGCCGACTTGGAGCCTGCCGACTTGGAGCTTGCCAGTTCGAGGCTCGCCGGCGAGCAAGCACCCCCGGTTTTTATCCGGGGGTGCAATTCTGACAAGCAGCAATAGCATCAAGCGCCTCTCTGCTTTTACGCAGATTTCTTGTTCTTCTTGTCGTCGTCGACTTCCGTGAACTCGGCGTCGACGACGTCTTCTTTCTTGCCTTCGGCACCACCGCCAGCACCGGCGTCACCGCCCGGCTGCTGCTCGGTTTGCTTGTACATGGCTTCGCCAAGCTTCATCGAAGCCTGCGCCAGCGTCTGGGTCTTCGCCGAAATCGCCTGCGCATCGTTGCCCTTCAAGGCTTCCTTGAGGTCGGCGATCGCGTTCTCGATGGCGCGACGGTCGCCTTCACCGATCTTCGAGCCATGCTCGGCGAGCGTCCTCTCGGTGGAGTGGACCATGGCCTCGGCGTGGTTCTTCGCCTCGACCTCGGCTTTGCGCTTCTTGTCCTCCTCGGCATGAGCCTCGGCGTCCTTGACCATCTTCTGGATGTCGGAATCCGAGAGGCCGCCCGAGGCCTGGATGCGGATCTGCTGTTCCTTGCCGGTGCCTTTGTCCTTCGCCGACACCTGGACGATGCCGTTGGCGTCAATGTCGAAGGTGACCTCGACCTGCGGGATGCCGCGCGGCGCCGGCGGGATGCCGACCAGATCGAACTGGCCGAGCATCTTGTTGTCGGCCGCCATTTCGCGTTCGCCCTGGAACACGCGGATCGTCACCGCGGTCTGGCCATCTTCGGCCGTGGAGAACACCTGGCTCTTCTTGGTCGGGATCGTGGTGTTGCGATCGATCAGCCGGGTAAACACGCCGCCCAGCGTCTCGATGCCGAGCGACAGCGGCGTCACGTCGAGCAACAGCACGTCCTTGACGTCGCCTTGCAGCACGCCGGCCTGAATGGCCGCGCCCACCGCGACGACTTCGTCCGGATTGACGCCCTTGTGCGGCTCCTTGCCGAACAATTGCTTGACGACTTCCTGCACCTTCGGCATGCGCGTCATGCCGCCGACCAGGACGACTTCGTTGATCTCGGCCGCCGAGAGACCGGCGTCCTTGAGCGCCTGACGGCACGGCTCGATCGTCTTCTGGATGAGATCGTCGACCAGCGCCTCGAATTTAGCGCGGGTGAGCTTCATCGTCAGATGTTTCGGGCCGGACGCATCGGCCGTAATGAACGGCAGATTGATTTCGGTCTGCGTCGTGGACGACAGTTCGATCTTGGCTTTCTCGGCGGCTTCCTTCAGCCGCTGCAGCGCGAGCTTGTCACGGCGCAGATCGATGCCCTGTTCTTTCTGGAACTCGTCGGCCAGATAGTTGACCAGCCGCATGTCGAAATCTTCGCCGCCGAGGAAGGTGTCGCCGTTGGTCGACTTCACCTCGAACACGCCGTCGCCGATTTCGAGAATCGAAATATCGAACGTGCCGCCGCCCAGGTCATAGACCGCGATCATGCCCGACTTGCTCTTGTCGAGACCGTAAGCAAGTGCGGCCGCGGTCGGCTCGTTGATGATGCGCAGCACCTCGAGACCGGCGATCTTGCCGGCGTCCTTGGTGGCCTGGCGCTGTGCGTCATTGAAATAAGCAGGAACGGTGATGACCGCCTGATCGACCTTGGAGCCGAGATAGGCTTCCGCGGTCTCCTTCATCTTTTGCAAGATGAACGCAGAGATCTGCGAAGGCGAATAGGTCTTGCCCTCGACCTCGACCCAGGCGTCGCCGTTGGAGGCGCGCGCAATCTTGTAGGGAACGAGCTTCTTGTCCTTCTCCACCATCGGGTCGTCGTAGCGGCGGCCGATCAGGCGCTTCACTGCGAAAATCGTGCGCTCCGGATTGGTGACCGCTTGGCGCTTGGCCGGCTGGCCGACGAGCCGCTCGCCCTCGTCCGTGAAAGCGACGATGGACGGCGTAGTGCGCATGCCCTCTGCGTTCTCGATGACCTTCGGCGTCGTGCCTTCCATGACGGCGACGCAGGAATTCGTGGTCCCGAGATCAATACCAATGACCTTTGCCATGGTCCTAAATCCTCTCTCTTGCGGCAGGCCGGGCAGGCCCCGTAGGCGCCCGTAAGTCCGACCCCCTTATGACACTCACTAACCCGGCGAGCTGCTCAAGAACTGTCCTAAAGCCCGCTGCGCTTGGGCGGATTTCCCTTGGCTCATATAGGAGGGCCCCATGGCCCCGCAAGACAGGATTTGATGCAAAGCGGCTTTCCATCGCGCTATTCGGGGGTCATAGCCTGCCCTGCTTGCGGGACGGGCCCTGCGGCAGGGCTTATAATTTTCGATAACCGACTTGGCTTGCCTCCGGCAGCTCACCGGTGGCGTCGTTGAGGAGAGGGCTGCAAATTGCCGGACGCAAATTGCCGGGCAGTGGTAAAGGCCCAATGAAAGTGCGCGTGCTCGATATCAATGCGGCACGGTTCTATCCCGGCCATCTCGACCGCGCCGCGCAGGCGGCGATGCTGGCAGCCATTCGCGACGTCTTTGCCGTCGCACCCTTGTTTACGCCGCGCATGCCGCGGTCCGGGCGTCCGTTCTCGGTTCGTATGTCGAATTGCGGGGTCCTCGGCTGGATCTCCGATGAGAAGGGCTACCGTTACGAGCCGATTCATCCGGAAACCGGCCGGCCCTGGCCGCCCTTGCCGCAATCGCTGGCACATTTGTGGAACGATGTCTCCGGCTATCCACAGCCGCCGGAAGCGTGCCTGATCAACTTCTACAGCGCCGCAGCCAAAATGGGGCTGCATCAGGATCGCGACGAGGCGGACTTTGCCGCACCCGTCGTGTCGGTTTCGCTCGGCGATTCCTGCTTGTTTCGCATGGGCGGCGGCAAGCGCTCAGACCCGACCTGTTCGGTCCGCCTCAATTCCGGCGACGTGGTCGTACTGGGTGGCACGGCACGGCTTGCCTTTCATGGCGTCGACCGCATCTATGCCGGCACGTCAACCTTGCTGACGGAAGGCGGCTTGACGGGGGGTGGACGGATCAATTTGACCATGCGACGGGTGACGCAGCCGGGGCAGCAAGAGATGCGCGAAATCTCGAGCATCCGCAGGTAGCCGCACCGGCCCTTGTTTGGGATTAATCCGATGCCGATCCGCCCGACCCGATTTGCCTTTGGCGCCCGCTATGTCGGGGCGCTTGCAGCGCTGATGCTGCTGGTGATCTCAGCGCGCGCCGCCGATGCGGTTTTCCCGACCGGCTCCCGGGTCGGCATCGTGCCGCCGCCCGGCATGGTGCAAAGCCGGAACTTCGTCGGCTTTGAAGACCCGCAGAAGAACGCCGCGATCCTGCTCACCACTCTGCCGGCGCAAGCCTACGATTCGCTCGACAAGAGCATGGTGCCGCAAGCAATGAGCAAGAACGGCGTCGAAGTCGGCAAGCGCGAGCCGATCCAGCTTGGCATCGGCAAGGGCTTTCTTCTGACCGGCACCCAGACCATCAACTCGACGCGCTATCGCAAATGGCTGCTGGTCGCGGCCGCCGGCAACATGACGGTGCTCGTGACCGCCCAAGTGCCCGACCAGGATGCGGCCTATCCCGACAAGACCATGCGCGACACGCTCATGACTCTCGCGGTACGCGACAGCGTGCCCGACGCCGAGCAGCTCAGCCTGATGCCTTTCACCATCGGCGACATGGCCGGCTTCCACGTCGATGAGGCTTTGCCGGGCCGCGCCTTGATGCTGGTCGATCGCGCCGCGGATGCCGGCGCAGATTCCGTATCCGATGCCAACAAAAGCCAGAGCAGCGACGGCAAAGATCAAAGCAAGGCTCAGAGCAAAAACATGCCCAAGGCGCGCCTGTTCATCGCCGCCATGCCGGGCGGACCATCCGAACCGGACGACCGCAGCACGTTCGCCCGCACGACATTCGAGCGGATCATCGGCATCAAGGACGTGCAGGTCGAGGACGCTGAACCGCTGCGCATCGGTAATCAGTCGGGCTTTGAAACGCTTGCCAAAGCCAAGGATGTGCAAAGCAACGTCGACGTGAAGGTCGTGCAGTGGCTGCGATTTGGCACCGGAGGCTTCCTGCAAATGGTCGGCATCGTGCGGGCGGACGCGTGGCAGACCGAGTTCAATCGCCTCCGCGCGGTGCGCGACAGCATCGACGCCAAATAACGGGAAAAAGTAACGGGAGACGTCAGCTCACGGCTTTGGCGTTGTCGTTAGAGGTCGGCGCCACTTTCGGGCCGCCCTTCGACACGCCGACCAGGGCCGGCCGCAAGATCCGTTCGCCGATCATGTAGCCGGGCTGCACCACCTGCACGACGCTGCCCGCCGGAACGGACGGGTCCGGCACTTCGAACATGGCCTGATGCAGGTTCGGGTCGAATTTTTCGCCCTGCGGGGAAAATTGACGGATGCCGTTTTTTTCCAGCGCCTTCAACAGCTCGCGCTCGGTGAGGTCGACGCCTTCGATCAGCGCCTTGGCGTTCGGATCGGCATTGGCGCGAAGCTCGGCCGGCACGGCATCAAGCGCGCGGCGCATATTGTCGGCAACGCCGAGCATGTCGCGCGCAAAAGATGCGACGCTGTAGAGCCGCGAGTCGGCGACTTCGCGTTCGGTACGTTTGCGCAAATTCTCCATCTCGGCGAGCGTACGCAGCAGGCGGTCCTTCATTTCCGCATGCTCGCGCTCGAGCGCCGTGGAGGGCGCAGACGCCGCAGTTTCGGGCGTCAGCCCCGCTTCGTCCTCAGCACGAGCGGTCTGTTCCGTCATGTCGAAATCCCATCGTCTTGAGCCCATTGTCGGCAGACGCTTTCACAGCCGGTCCGGTTTGGGCCGGGTCCTGGTTGATGCCCCGCATATCAGGGCTTAACGAACAAAAATCAAGCGCCATGGCTGACAAGCTGAGCGTGCTTATGAAATTATCGAGCTTTTTCTGCCCCGTCTGCCACGTCAGCCGCCGAGCAGTTTGCTGACGATCCTGGCGGTGTAGTCGACCATGGGCACGATCCGCGCGTAATTGAGCCGGGTCGGACCGATGACCCCGAGCACCCCGACAATATGCCCGGAGGCGTCGTGATAAGGCGCGACAATGGTCGAGGACCCCGAAAGCGAGAACAGCTTGTTCTCCGAGCCGATAAAGACGCGGACGCCTTCGGCCTGCTCGGCACGGCCGAGCAGATCGATCACCTCGCGTCGGGTTTCAAGGTCGTCGAACAGGAGGCGAACCCGTTCGAGATCGGCGAGTGCCTTGAGGTCCTCGAGCAGGTGCGCCTGGCCGCGCACGATCAATTTGCGCTCATCGGTCTCGCCGCCGGACCAGCTGGCCAGTCCCTCGGCAACGACCCGCTGCGTGAGCTGATCGAGCTCCGCCTTGCTCTCCTTCATGGTGCGCTCGACCTCGACCTTGACCTCGGCGAGGGTGTGGCCGCGAATCCGGGCGTTGAGGAAGTTCCCGGCCTCCGTCAGCGCCGAGGTCGGCAGGCCGATCGGCACATTGAGGACGCGGTTTTCGACCTGGCCGTCCTCGCCGACCAGAATGACCAGCGCGCGCTCCGGCTCGAGGCGAACGAATTCAATATGCTTGAGCCGGGGATTGGCTTTGGCCGTGAGCACGACGCCGGCGGCGCGGCTCAATCCCGAAAGCAAGCCTGATGCTTCGGTCAACACCCCTTCGACCGATTTCGACTGCCCCGACGCCGCAACCTGGGCCTCGATGGCCTTGCGATCACGCTCGGTGAGATCGCCGATCTGCATCAGCGCATCGACGAAAAAGCGTAAGCCGATTTCCGTCGGCAGCCGCCCTGCGGACGTATGCGGTGCATAAACCAGCCCGAGCTGCTCAAGATCGGACATCACATTGCGTACCGAAGCCGGCGATAAAGTCATCGGCAAGATGCGCGAGAGATTGCGCGAGCCGACCGGCTCGCCGGTCGCAAGGTAGCTCTCGACGATCAGGCGAAAGATCTCGCGCGAGCGCTCGTTGAGCTGCGCCAGACCTTGCTGGTTGATGCCCTGCTGGTTCACGCCGAGCGAAAAATCGTGGCTGGCCAAGGATCGTTACTCCCGATCATTACCCCCCGCCCGCCAGATCGGGCAACGGATACGCCAAAGATATATCACTCCGCCGCCGCCATCGCATGGGGAGCGCCGCTGCGCAGCAGATCCATCAGCTTGCCGATCGCGCCGAAATCCTCGAGCCGGTCGACTGCGGCCACCACCGCGTCGGCCGCGGCACCGGCGAGCACGCCCGCGGCATAGGTACGGAATTTCTGCTCGATTTGCGCGCGCGACAGCGGATTTTCGAAGGACCCGAGCGGATGTTCGCAGCGCGCCGAAAATACCGTGCCGCCTTCCATCGCTATGTCGACCTTGGCGCCCGAACCTTTGACCGCGGGATCGGCGTAAACCTCCACCTTCCGCGCGGCGAAGGCACGCAATTTGGGATCATCGTAACGGCTCGGCTCAAATTGCGCCAAGGTCAGTGCATGATCGTGCAAGATGATCGCGGCGGTGTAATGCGCCGACAACAGCGCTTCGAATTTGGCCTTGTAGGTGGCGAAGCCGCCATGTAGATCGAAGGCCGTCTGGCTCATCGCGATCCGCACTTTTTGAACGTGTGCGGGATCGATCTTGTGCTTTTCGATCAGATCGAAAATCGCGGTCGCCAAACCTTGAATGACCGTCGCCGACGGCCATAGCCGCAGCGCGATGTGTTCCAGTTCATAGCGGGTGCCGAGATCGGCCGTGACGACGTCGGGCAGACCGCCATCGACATAGGCATGATAGAGACCGCCGTCCTTGGCGGTGAGAAACTGGCGCGTCGCCACAAAATTCTGCTGCGCCAGGAGCGCGGCCATCAGGCCGGACAGCGCGCCGCGGCATTGATGAAATTTGACCGTCGGCGTGCCCCAGGCGGCATAGGTGCCCGCCGCTTGGCTGCCGGCGAGGCCGAAGGCGCGCGCCATGGCATCGGCGTCGAAGCGCAGCAGCGAGCCGACGGCGGCAGCGGCGCCGAACGGGCCGATAATGCCCGGCCCATGCCAACCCCGCGCGCGGAACGCCGGATAATCAAGGCCGATGCCGATCCGCGTCGTGACCTCGGCGCCCGCGGCGATGGCGACCAGGAGATCGCGGCCCGAGCGCCCATCGCGCTCGGCGATCATCAGCGCCGGCGGCACGATCTCGGGCGTGATGTGGGTCATGGTGGCGCGATGCACGTCGCACATCGTGGTCGCGGTGACGAGATAGGCGTTGAGCAGTGTGGCGCCGGCCAGCGACAGGCGTCCCCCGCCGATCACGCTCGACTCGCTGCCTTGGGCCAGCGCGCCGGCAAAAGCCGCCACCTGACCGGTCTCCTCGCCCTGATTGCCGGCAATGGCGCAAGCGAGTGCATCGAGCAGCAGGTTCTTGGCGTGGTCGCGGGCCCGCAGCGGCAGATCGTCGTAGGTCAAGTTCGCTGCGAATTTTGCCAGTGTTTGAGTAGCTTCCGCTTGTGCCGTTGCTTGAGCCACCGTGACCTCCCTGCCGATGCAAATCCCCGCAAGCGTAGCGGTTCGCGAGGACCGAAGGCAATCTGCGGTGGATGCCCCTTGCGGCGATCTTCCGCCCGAGCCGCGGCGGGCCGGCGCCGGGCGGCCGGCATCCGCCATTGCGTTCATCGCGGCCGAGCACGTAAAAGACGCTTCGCCAAGATCTTAGTGGAGCATGATCGTCTGCGATCATGCTCCAGGAACCGGGAGACCTGCATGCGGCCGAGCCGCCGACAACCTGACGAATTGCGCGCCATTTCGCTCGAGCGCGGCGTGGTGAAATACGCGGAAGGCTCCTGCTTCGTAAAATTCGGCGAGACCCATGTGCTGGTCACGGCCACCCTGGAGGACCGTCTGCCGCCTTGGTTGAAGGGCCAGGGACGCGGCTGGGTGACTGCGGAATACGGCATGCTGCCGCGCGCAACGCTGGAGCGGACGCGCCGTGAGGCTTCGGCCGGCAAGCAGAACGGCCGCACCGTCGAAATCCAGCGTCTGATCGGACGGAGCTTGCGCTCCGTGGTCGATCTCAAAGCCATGGGTGAACGGCAGATCACCATCGATTGCGACGTGATCCAGGCCGACGGCGGCACCCGCACCGCCTCCATCACCGGTGCCTGGATCGCGCTGCATGATTGTCTCGCCTGGATGAAGGCGCGGGAAATGTTCGAAGGCGATCCGTTGCGCGATCATATCGCGGCGGTTTCCTGCGGCGTCTGCTCGGGCACGGCCGTGCTCGACCTCGATTACGCCGAGGATTCGCAGGCCGACACCGACGCCAATTTCGTCCTCACCGGCTCCGGCAATATTGTCGAGATCCAGGCCACGGCGGAGAAGATCCCTTTTTCCGAGGAGCAGTTCTCGGCGCTCTTGGCGCTGGCGCGCAAAGGCGTCGGCAAGCTTGTCGATCTGCAGAAGATGGCAGTGATGTGAGCGAACAAAAACATCGCTGCATCGCCGGACGACTGGTGATCGCGACGCATAATCCGGGAAAACTCGCCGAGATGCGCGAGCTGCTGGCGCCCTATGGCATCGGCGCCATATCGGCCGGAGAACTGGGGCTTGGCGAGCCTGACGAGACCGGAACGACCTTTCGCGATAATGCGCGGATCAAGGCTCAGGCCGCTGCGGCGGCCGCGAAACTGCCGGCTTTTGCCGACGATTCCGGCATCGCGGTGGATGCGCTCGGCGGCGAGCCCGGCATCTACTCGGCGCGCTGGGCCGGACCTGATAAGAACTTTGCCAGCGCCATGGCCACGATCGAAGACAAACTCAAGCAACGCGGGGCGACTGCCCCCGGCCAGCGCCGGGCGCATTTTGTCTCGGCGCTCTGCGTCGCCTGGCCCGACGGCCATGTCGAGGAATTCGAAGCCAAGGTCGACGGCGCTCTGGTCTGGCCGCCGCGCGGCGACAAAGGTTTCGGCTATGATCCGATGTTCCTGCCCGACGGGCATGACCGGACCTTCGGCGAAATGCCAAGCGAGGAAAAACATGGACTGCCGCCGCGTGGTAAGGGCTTGTCGCATCGCGCGCGCGCGTTTCTGAAACTCGCGGAGGCATGTCTTGAATAACGCCACAGAGAGTTCAGCCGGCGATCAGGCCTTTGGCGTTTATGTGCACTGGCCCTTCTGCCTGTCGAAATGCCCGTATTGCGACTTCAACAGCCATGTGCGCCATGCCGCGATCGACGAGCCGCGCTTCCTGCGCGCCTTTCACATCGAAATCGGCAAGACCGCCGAACGGCTGCGCGGCCGCACCGTGTCTTCGATTTTCTTCGGCGGCGGCACGCCGTCTTTGATGCAGCCCTCGACCATCGCCGGCGTGCTCAATTCCATCGCGCGGCAGTGGCGCGTTGCGCCCGATGCCGAGATCACGATGGAAGCCAATCCGTCGAGCGTCGAGGCCGAGCGGTTTCGCGGCTATCGCACCGCCGGCGTGAACCGCGTCTCGCTCGGCGTGCAGGCGTTGGATGATCGCGTGCTGGCGGAGCTCGGCCGCTTGCATAACGCCCGCGAGGCGCTTGATGCCGTCGATGTCGCGCGCAAAGTGTTCGACCGCTATTCGTTCGACCTGATCTATGCGCGCCCGGGTCAGGAGCCGGAGGCCTGGGCGGCCGAACTTAAAACCGCGCTGGCCGAAGCCGGCGAACATCTTTCGCTCTATCAGCTGACCATCGAGCCGGACACGCCATTTTCGGCGCTGTACGCGGCGGGCAAATTGCGGCTTCCCGACGAAGACACCGCGCGGGCGCTTTACGACACGACGCAGGACATCTGCGCCGCTCACGGCCTGCCGGCTTACGAGATTTCCAATCATGCCCGGCCGGGCGGCGAATGCCGGCACAATCTGGTTTATTGGCGCTCTCACGAATATGCCGGCATTGGCCCCGGCGCCCACGGCCGGATTGATATCGACGGCGAACGGCATGCCACCGCGACCGAAAGGCGCCCGGAAGCCTGGCTCAGCCTGGTCGAGTCGCAAGGTCATGGCCTGGTCACCGATGACGTGCTGACCCGCGAGGAGAGGTCCGACGAATTCTTGCTGATGGGCCTCCGGCTTGCGGAAGGCATCGATGTCGCCCGTTACGAGGCGATTTCCGGGCGCAAGCTCGATCCGGCGCGGGTCGCGACGCTCCTGGAGCACGGCCTGGTCGAGATGACAGGGGACGGTTGCCTGCGGGTCACCTTGCCGGGTTTCCCGGTATTGGATGCGGTGGTCGCGGACTTGGCCGCCTAGACACTAATAAGCTAGCTTATATAATTGCAGGGCAGTTCCGGGGGTGGAACTTTACAAGGATGCATTTTTTCCGGTCATTCTTGTGCCGAAGGTCTAAACCCGAACTGCTTGATAAGCCTACTTATTATTACCCTGTGGCGAAACTCTTGGGCGGCGGTGAAACAATCTGCGGGCCGCTGGGCGTCACTCGCATGACAGCAAGCCCACGATCATTGGTGCCGTCCGGGCGGAAGCGGAACAGGCCGTCAATTCCGGAAAACCCCGACGGATTGGTCAATGTCTCCTGGGAGAAGCGGGCGGCCCCCTGGGTTTTGACCAGGGCCGCAATGAGCGCCACGGCATCATAGGCCAGCGTCGCGGTTCGCACCGGATCTTGCCCGTAGCGCTTGTGATAGCGCTGAACGAAATTCCGGTATCCGGCGCCATCCGGCGCTGCATATAGGCCGCCATCGAGGGCCGGAGTCGAGTTGATGCGCGGATCGTCCCAAAGGCCGGTGCCCAGAAGCTGCAGGCGCTTGAGATTGACCCCATCGGCGGCCAGCGCCGCAGCCACGCCCGGCACGGCGTCGCCACCGTCGGGAAGAAAGAGCGCGTCGGAACGCGCCGAAGCCTGCGCGATGTTCTGGACCGGGCCCGCCATCGCGGTCCGGTCATGGGCATAGCGCTCAAGCCCGACGATCTGGCTGTTCCGCCGCGCCACGGCCTGCTTGAACGCCGCTTCGACCACGGTGCCATAGGGATTGTCGGGGATCAGCGCCGCGAACGAGTGCTTCCCCGTCGACGTGGCATATTGAACGATGCGATCGACGTCGGATTCCGGCAGGAAACTGAGCAGATAGACGCCGCTCGCCGCGACATTGGTATCGGTCGAAAAGGCAATGACCGGGATATTGCGGGCCCGCGCCACCTGGCCGACATAGGTGACGGACTGGGCGAAAAGCGGCCCCAGAATGATCTCGGCGCCCTCATCGATCGCCTGCTGGGCGCCAGCCCGCGCCCCGTCAGGCGTGCCGGCATCGTCTTTGACCAGGATCTGGATATTCGGGGAATTAAACTCGGCAACCGCCATTTCCGCGGCATTACGCATGGCCTGTCCGGCGATGCCGGCATTGCCGGGTGCCGACAGCGGCAAAATAAGCGCGGCTTTGACTTGACCGGTGCCGATGGTCGTTTCCGCGGCCGGCTGAGTGTTCGGCGGAACCGCGGACGGCGACAGATATGGTGAATTCTGCGAACAGCCCGCAGCCAGCACACCGGTCGCCGCCAAAAGGCCCGCAACCGTGCGGCGCCGCGTCGGCAAAATCACTGTTGCCGACGCCTCTCCCTTCGCCTGCGATGACAACCCGGGTCTCCTTACGGCGCGAAAGTCGTAAATTGTGGCATTGGCGCCGGGTAAATTAAGGCATCGCCAATCTGACATATTGGCGGCGAATGGTTAACCAAAGCCAAGAATTGGAATTCAATGGGGAAATCTGGCCTCAGTCGCAGACGCCGCGATCATGACGGCAGGTTGCGGCAGAGCTAGATTGAGTGCAATGAGCACGCTGCATCGAAAATCCTCCCCCGCCGCGCGCGGCGCACCTTGCGCTGCGCGGCATTTCACGCTCGCCGGCCGTGAGATTGAAACGCCAAAGCTCAAAGCCGGTTTGCACCTCGTTGCTACCCCCATCGGCAATCTCGGCGACATCACGTTGCGTGCGCTGGAGACATTGGCCGGCGCCGACCTGATCGCCTGCGAAGACACCCGTGTCACCCGCAAGCTCCTTGAACGCTACGCGATTTCGACCCCCCTCACTCCCTATCACGAGCACAATGCGGCACAGGCAAGGCCGATCCTGTTACAAAAGATTTCCGGCGGTGCGGCCGTGGCCCTGGTCTCCGATGCCGGGACACCGCTGATATCCGATCCAGGCTTTAAGCTGGTGCGCGCCGTGCAGGAAGCCGGACATAACGTCACAACACTGCCCGGCGCCTCGTCGCTCTTGGCGGCCGTGACTCTTGCCGGATTGCCGACCGACCAGTTCCTGTTCGCCGGCTTTTTGCCGCCGAAGGAAGGCGCCCGGCGCGCCCGCATTGCCGAACTCGCCCGCATCCCGGCAACGCTGGTCCTGTTCGAGACCGGCCCGCGCGCCGCGGCGGCACTCGCCGATCTGGCGCAGGGACTGGGTGGGGAACGCGAAGCTGCTCTGTGCCGCGAGCTCACCAAACTGCATGAGGAGGTGCTGCGCGGCGATCTCGAGAGGCTCGCCGAAACCTGCGCCGCGAATGAGCCGCGCGGCGAGCTTGTTGTTGTCGTTGCGCCGCCGCCGGAGGCAAAGCCGGTCAGCGCAGACGAAGCTGATCATCTTCTGCGCCAGGCGCTGGCGCGGGCTTCGGTGAAAGACGCGGTCGGCGAAGTCGCCGACGCCACCGGACTGCCGCGGCGCGAAATTTATCAGCGTGCTCTCGCGCTGGCGAAAACCGGCAATGCAACAGGTGAGTGATGGCCCGTCGCGCTGAACCGCTGAAGGCTCCGCAAATCCGGCCGGGAAAAATCAGATCGGCTGAAGCCGCGCCAGTCAAGGCGGCGCCGCGCGCCGAGCGCGTTGCCGCTTTCAAGCTCGGCCTGTCGGCGGAGAGCCGCGCTGCGATGCTGCTGATCGCCAAGGCCTATCGCATCCTGGCGCGGCGCTGGAAGACGCCGTTTGGCGAAATCGACATCGTCGCGCGGCGGCGCCACACGCTGGTTTTTGTCGAGGTCAAGGCGCGCGCCACCGCGGATGAAGCCATCGAAGCCGTGACCGCGCGCAACCAGCGACGCATCATCAGCGCCGCGGAAATGTGGCTTGCGCATCATCCCGAGGACGGCAAGGGCGACGTCCGCTTCGACGTGATCGTGGTGACGCCTGGCAAAATACCGCAGCACATCCCAAATGCATTTGATGCGTCCCGCTGATTTCCCGCTGTCCGCCGTAGCGCCGCCCGCGAAAATTGCGTAGACCTTCGCCCGTTTCCGCCTCTCCCTCTTGCCGGACCCTTCCCCATCATGGCCCTTAACGTCGCCGTCCAGATGGACCCGATCGAGCGGATCAATATCCGCGGCGATTCGACGTTTGCATTGCTGCTCGAAGCGCAGTCGCGTTCTCACCTGCTGTCCTACTACACGCCCGACAAGCTCTCGCTGCGCGACGGCAACGTGTCGGCCAGCGTGCGCCCGCTGGTCGTGCGCGACGTCGCCGGCGATCACTTCACGCTCGGCGAGCCGCGCATCGTCGAGCTTTCGTCGTTCGACGTGATCCTGCTGCGGCAGGATCCGCCGTTCGACCTCGCCTACATCACCTCGACACACATGCTCGAGCGCGTGCATCCGAAGACTCTTGTCGTCAACGATCCGGCGCATGTGCGCAACGCGCCGGAAAAGGTTTTCGTCACCGAATTTCCCGATCTGATGCCGCCGACTCTGGTCACGCGCGACCTCGATGCCATCAAGGCGTTCCGCGCCCAGCACGGCGATATCGTAATGAAGCCGCTCTACGGCAAAGGCGGCGAAGCGGTGTTTCTGTTGTCGCGCGAAGACCTCAATTTCGGCTCGCTCTACGACATGTTCGCGGCGACCTTCCGCGAGCCATGGGTGATCCAGAAATTCTTGCCGGCGGTGAAAGATGGCGACAAGCGCATCATCCTCGTCGATGGCGAATTCGCCGGCGCGGTCAACCGCGTGCCGGCGCCCGACGATCTGCGCTCCAACATGGTGCGCGGCGGCGTGCCGAAAGCGACCGACCTCACCGACCGCGAGCGCGAAATCTGCGCCCGGCTCGGACCGGCGCTGCGCGAACGCGGCCTGCTCTTTGTCGGCATCGACGTGATCGGCGGCTATCTCACCGAGATCAACGTCACCTCGCCGACCGGCATCCGCGCCGTGAAGAATTTCGGCGGCCCGGACATTGCAGCGCTGATCTGGGACAAGATCGCGGAAAAGCGCCGCTGAGTTTGTGCGTTGCGCGGGACCTTTGCTTTACGCGCGTGCCGGCGCTACGGCGCCGATATCCTTGCGTGATGACTTCCGCACCGTGATCACCAAAAGCGCCGCGACAATGCACAGCGCACCTGCAACGAAGAAGGCCGGCAGGTAGGTGTCGTATTCGGTGCGGATCAGGCCGGCGCCGAACGCCGCCGTTGCGGCGCCGATCTGATGGCCGGCAAACACCCAGCCGAACACCATGCCGGCGCGCTCGGGGCCGAAACGGTCGGCGGTGAGCTTCACCGTCGGCGGCACCGTCGCGATCCAGTCGAGCCCGTAGAATACGGCGAACAGCGACAGGCCGTAGAAGGTGAAGTCGGTGAACGGCAGATAGAGCAGCGACAGGCCACGCAGGCCGTAATACCAGAACAACAGCCAGCGATTGTCGAAGCGGTCGGACAGCCAGCCCGAACCGATGGTGCCGAAGAAATCGAAAATGCCCATCATCGCCAGCACGCTCGCCGCGGTCGTGGCCGCCAAGCCGTAGTCGTGGCATAGCGTGACGAAATGGGTCTGGATCAGGCCGTTGGTGCTGCAGCCGCAGACGAAAAAGGTTCCAAACAACACCCAGAAGATCGGCGCCCGCACCGCGTCTTTGAGCACCATGAGCGGCGACATCAGCAGGGACGCCAGTCCGACGCCCTGCGCCGGCGGCGGCGTGATCTTGCCTTCGCCATAGATCGGCAGATTGAGATCGCTGGGCCGGTCGCGCATGAATAAAGCGGCAAACAGGGCGACCACGGCCAGCATGCAGGCGACGAAGACGAGCGCCATGCGCCAGCCGTAACTCGTCGTCAGACGCGCGATCAGCGGCAGGAACACCAATTGGCCGGTGGCATTGCTCGCCGCCAGCATGCCCATGACCAGACCGCGGCGGTAATTGAACCAGCGCGTCGCGATCGTCGCGGCCAGCACCATGGCGGTCAGGCCGGTGCCGACGCCGACAATGACGCCCCACAGCAGAACGAGCTGCCAGACTTGCTTCATCGCCAGCGACACCAGAAGGCCGCCGGCGATCAGCGCCATGGCCACCATGATGACGCGGCGCACGCCGTAGCGATTCATGAAGGCCGCGGCGAACGGACCGAACAGCCCGAACAGCATGATGCGCAAGGCGAGCGCAGAAGAGATCTGCGCGTCGCTCCAGCCGAATTCCTGCTCGAGCGGTACGATCAGCACACCGGGCGTGCCCATCGCGGCCGCGGTGACCAGAAGCGTCAGGAAAGTGACGGCAACGACGACCCAGCCATAGTGGATGTTGCGGCGGGCCAAAGCGGCAGCGAGCGCGTTCGACGCCATGAGTTCTTTCCAATTCTGCCGGTTGCGGGCGCGATCGCGAGCGAATTAAATGACGCCCATCATCGAAACTTGCCTATTCATGTCGATCATCATATAATTTGTCAAGGCGGCGGCGCCCGCGCATGACGGCGCGCATGGCTGACCTGTGTGGCTGAGGTGCGTCATGAGAGTAAGCCGGCAGAAAGCTGCCGAAAATCGCGAACGCATCATCGAGGCGGCGGGCGCATTGCTGCGCGCCAACGGATTCGGCGGCATCGGCGTCGCCGATATCATGAAGGCCGCCGACCTCACGCATGGCGGCTTCTACGGCCATTTCAAATCCAAGGATGATCTGGTGGCGCAGGCCTGCCGCAAAGCGACGGCCAAGGCCGCCGCGAACTGGCAGGAGACCGCGGCGAGGTCTCCGGACAGTCCTTATGCCGCGTTGCTCGCGCGTTACCTGCAGCCGCGTCACCGCGATGAGCCGGGACAAGGCTGTGTGTTTGCCGCGCTCGGCGCGGACGCCGCCCGCAGCGGCGCCGTGGTGCAGGATGCGTTCGCCGACGGTCTTGAGCCGCTGATCGATCTCTTGGCCCAATCCGCGCCGGGCAGGACCAAAGCCGAGCGCCGCCGCAAGGGCGTTGCCGCCATGGCAGGACTGGTCGGCGCGCTGCTTTTGGCCCGCGCCGTCGGGACCAAAGGCAACAAAGAATTGTCCGACGAGATCCTTGAGGCGACACGCCGGGAATTGCTCGACGCCGGAAAGCGCTGAGGTTTCGATCAGGTCTTTGTCGCGCCGGCCGACCGGCAAAGCGCCTCATCGACCATGAGCACGACTTTGCCGACCTGCTCGTTCGCATCGAGCACCGCATGGGCGTCCGCCACCGCGGCAAACGGAAAAGACGCACAGATATTGGTGCGGATCAGACCCTGCGCGATCAACGGCCAGACCTGGGCGACGAGTTCGCGCGCAATGCGGCCCTTATAGGCGGGCGGCCGCGGCCGCAGCGTCGCCCCGGTCAGGGTGAGACGCCGCCGCACCAGGTTGCGCACATTGACTTCAGCGCTCGCGCCGAGATGGCTGGCGAGAAGAACCACGCGGCCATCCTCCGCGAGCAGTTCGAGCTGGCGTTCGGTGTAGGGTCCGGCCTGTCCGTCGAGCACAACGTCGACGCCGCGGCTGCCGGCGAGAGAGCGCACCTGTGCGGCCCAATCCCCAGTTTTGTAATTGACCGCCGCTGCGGCGCCGATCTCGAGACACAGCCGGCATTTTTCTTCGGTGCCGGCGGTTGCGAACACACGGGCATTGCGCAACCGCCGCGCAATCTGGATTGCCGCCATGCCGACGCCGCTGGTGCCACCCTGGACCAGCAGCGTCTCGCCGTCGGCCAGACGGCCGAGCCAGATCATGCTGTTCCACGCCGTGAAAAAAGCCTCCGGCAGCGCGGCGGCTTCGGCAAAGCCGAGACCCTTCGGAATCGGCATGCATTGCAGCGCCGGCACCACGCAAAATTCGGCATAGCCGCCGCCGTTGACGAGCGCACAAACGTGTTCCCCCGCCTGCGGCCAGGCAACCCCGTCGCCGACGCTTTCCACGCGGCCAGCAACGTCAAGGCCGAGCACCGCCGAAGCGTTGGCCGGCGGCGGGTAGAGTCCGCGGCGCTGTTGAATGTCCGGCCGGTTCACCGCGGCGGCCGCGACCCGGATCAGCACTTCGCCGGGTCCGGGCGCAGGAGCCGGCATCTCGACGAAAGCAAGCACTTCCGGACCGCCGGGACGCGTGACATGAACCGACTTCACCGGATGACCCGCTTTGGATCTTTACGCATCGGCGCATGGGCGGCTGCGTCGGCCACCGGCCGGCTCACTGTTTTGTTTTCGCCCATCGCGATTTCCTTTCGCCGTGCGCGGCTTCCGACGTGACGGCGCCAAGCTAGCCCAAACGCAAGGGATCGTGGCGCAAAAATCCCGCGGTTTCGCGCCACGAAACGGCGGGAGAAAGCCGCTGGGAGCGGCGGCGGTTTCGATTATGATGACGGCAAACAACGGCCGCTACTGCCGAGCCGTCGGAATGTTTCATGAGGGAGGAGTGCCGTGAACCAGCGCGTGGACTTGCGCATAACCCGCCGGACCGCGCTCGCGCTGACGGCCGCAATCGCCGCCCCCCCGATCATGCCCATCGTTAAGGCGCAATCGGCGAACGCGCAATCTTGGCCTTCCCGTCCGGTGCTGATGATCGTCCCCTTTCCGGCCGGAGGGGCGACCGACACGCTGGCCCGCACCGTTGCCAATGCATTCAGCAGCAGGTTCGGCCAGCAATTCGTCGTTGAAAACCATGGCGGCGCCGGCGGCAATGTCGGAGCCGGCCTGGTCGCCCGAGCGACGCCCGACGGCTACACGATTCTGTTCGGCACGCCCGGACCGGTCGCAACGAACAAGCTGATGTACAAGAATCTGTCGTTCGATCCGGAGAAGGACTTCACGCCGATCGTATTGATCGCGAAGTCGCCGCTCATCATCGTGGCGCATCCGTCGATACCGGCGAAAGACCTCGACGAGCTCGCGGTCTACGCCAAGGCGCATCCGGGAAAATTGAATGTCGGATATCCCGGTAATGGCACGCTGGGCCACATCACCGCGGTGCTGCTGCAAAACGACCTCGGAATCAGCATGACCGGCGTGCCTTATCGGGGCACTGCGCCGCTGAGCACCGATCTCCTCGGCGGCCAAGTCGACCTCGGCATGGATTTCATGAGCACCTATGTACCGCTGGTCAAAGACGGAAAGCTGCGCGCCATCGCCGTCACTAGCGTCCGGCGTGTCGCCGATCTGCCCGATGTGATGACCGTGCAAGAGGCCGGCATCAAAGACTTCGAGGCCACGGCCTGGTACGCGCTGGTTGCCCCGACCGGCGTGCCCGCCGATGTCGTGCAAAAAATCAACGACGCCACCAACGATTTCCTCGCAAGTGACAAAGGCAAACAGACGCTCAAAACCTTCGATATGCTCCCCGCCGGAGGGACCCCTGCCGATTTGCGCGCCTATATCGGCAGCGAGCTGACGAAATGGGGTCCGGTCGTGAAGGCCGCGAACATCACGATGTGAACGCCGCCGATGCCTAGGGTAACGGCAGAGGAGCGGCAAGGGCAACGCCAAGGACAACGGTAAATTGTCCGGAGAGATATTCTTGGAGGTCCAAATCCTTGATATTTCACGGAAGTTATCGATGCGCTGGCGCCGGAACTTTGTTCCCTAAATGTTCTTGACGCCGCCAAAACTTCCGGTAGTTTCAGAGAAGCTTGGCGACTGACGGGGCGGACTGTTCCGCCAAGGGGCGGTCACAGTCCGGGGCAGGCATGGTCCAACGCGTCTCCACGGTTGCGTTCGAAGGCATCGAGGTCCGCCCGGTCGACGTGCAGGTGCAGGTCGCGCCCGGTGTCGTGGCTTTCAACATTGTCGGCCTGCCGGACAAGGCCGTGTCCGAAGCGCGCGAGCGGGTGCGCTCGGCTTTGATCGCATCCGGCCTGGCGCTGCCGGCGCGGCGCATCACCATCAATCTCGCGCCGGCCGATCTGCCCAAGGAAGGCAGTCATTACGATCTGCCGATCGCGCTCGGACTGATGGCAGCGATCGGCGCCATTCCGCATGACGCGCTTTCGGGCTTCACCGTGCTCGGCGAACTCGGCCTCGACGGCTCGATCGCTCCCGTCGCCGGTGTGCTGCCGGCGGCCATCGGCGCCAATGCCCGCGGCGAAGGCCTGATGTGCCCGGCGGCCTGCGGTCCGGAAGCGGCCTGGGCCAGCCCGGACATCGAGATCGTTGCCGCGTCTTCGCTCATTCAGCTCGCCAATCATTTCAAGGGCACGCAGGTGCTGTCGCGGCCGCAGCCGAAGATTTTGGATGTGGCCGGCCCGATGTTGGACCTTGCCGACATCAAGGGCCAGGAGAGCGCCAAGCGCGCGCTCGAAGTCGCAGCCGCCGGCGGGCACAATCTGTTGATGGTAGGCCCGCCCGGCGCCGGCAAATCCATGCTGGCGGCGCGCCTGCCCTCAATCCTGCCGCCGCTGACACCCGGCGAATTGCTTGAAGTGTCGATGGTTGCGTCCATCGCCGGCGAGATCAAAGGCGGCGCGCTGACCAACCGCCGCCCGTTCCGCGCGCCGCATCATTCGGCCAGCATGGCGGCTTTGGTCGGCGGCGGCCTGCACGCGCGGCCCGGCGAGATTTCGCTCGCCCATCATGGCGTGCTGTTTCTCGACGAGCTCCCGGAATTCCAGCCGCATGCGCTGGATTCCCTGCGGCAGCCGCTCGAGACCGGCGAAGTCTCGATCGCCCGTGCCAATCACCGCGTCACCTATCCTGCGCGCTTCATGCTGGTCGCGGCGATGAACCCGTGTCGTTGCGGCCATGCCAATGATCCCGGCTTCTCCTGCCGCCGCGGACCGGCGACACGCTGCAGCGCCGATTATCAAGCGCGGCTGTCCGGCCCACTGCTCGACCGCGTCGATCTGCATATCGAAGTGCCGGCGGTGACTGCGGCCGATCTCATCCTGCCGCCGCCGGCGGAAGGCAGCCGCGAAGTTGCCGAGCGCGTCGCGCTCGCGCGCGAACGCCAAGTCGCGCGCTATGCCGCGATCGGCCTGCCGCATGTCCGCAGCAACGCCGCAGTCTCGGGCGCCGTGTTGGAGGACGTGGCGCAGCCTGACGCCAGCGGCCTGGCGTTGTTGCGCGAGGCGGCCGACGCGATGCGGCTCTCGGCGCGCGGTTATCATCGCGTGCTGCGTGTCGCCCGCACGCTCGCCGACCTCGATGGCGTCGACAAAGTCGGCCGCCTGCACCTGGCCGAAGCGCTGTCTTATCGCGCGCTGGCCGACGACATACGACGCGCCGCATAGCGCGTGATCCCGGGAAGCGGGCACCGGTTTTCGGAAAAGACCATGTGCAAGCGCACATTCACATGATCCCGCAGAGATCATATCCCGCAATGATCACGCGTCATCAGAATGCCAGGGCTGTCATCAATCAATTCATCGCAGCGCAGCCAAGAGCGGGCGAATCACTTAAAACGCCGCCGTTTCGCGTCGCGCAGCGCATCCGTGAGCAGGCTGCGGCATCCTCCAACCCGGCTAGCCAGTCATGTCAAATCCCGCCCGCCCTGTTGCCTTCATTCTCGCCTCGACCGATCACGGCACCCTGATCTTGAATCGGTTCGATCAGGTCATCGTACCCGGCATCGCCTTCGGCGCCGGCTATCAGCTTCTCAACAATGCGTCCTACGACCCGCAAGAGGTCGCCTTGATGCTGCACGTGCTGGAACTGCGCCGCAAATATCACGGCGATGGACTCTTCGCGGTCGATTGCGGCGCCAATCTCGGCGTTCACACCGTCGAATGGGCCAAATACATGACCGGCTGGGGCACGGTGCTGGCTTTCGAAGCGCAGGAGCGCATCTACTATGCGCTCGCCGGCAATGTCGCGATCAACAATTGCTTCAATGCGCGCGTCGTCAATGCCGCGGTGTCGAGCCGCTCCGGCATGATGAAAATTCCGCAGCCGAATTATCTGGCCAATGCCAGCTTCGGCAGCCTTGAACTGAAAAAGTTCAAGCGCACTGAATTCATCGGCCAGGCGATCGACTATTCCGAGGACAAGATGGTCGACGTGCCGATGGTCCATCTCGATGCGTTCAACTTTCGCCGGCTCGACCTGCTCAAGATCGACGTCGAAGGCATGGAACTCGAAGTGATCGAGGGCGCGGCGAAATGCATCAGCAAATATCGCCCGATCATGTTCGTCGAAACGTTGAAAACGGACGTCGACATATTGCGCGCCCGGCTCGCGAGCTTCGGCTATCTGATGTATCCCGCCGGCATCAATGTCATCGCGTTTCACAAGGACGATACCTGCATGGCAGGGATCAGATTCACGCCGCCAGAACCGGCGCCGGTACAGGCCGCGTCGGCGGCTTAAAGCTTCGGATAATTCCGGATTGGACTCTAACCCGCGCCGTTGGCGGTGTGGATCGCGCCGCGCATGCCGATGGCTGCCAAGAATTCCTGGCGCGTTTCGGCATTGGTGCGGAACACCCCGACCATGCGGCTCGTCACCATCGTGACGCCGGATTTGTGCACGCCGCGCGTCGTCATGCATTGATGCGTGCCCTCGGTGACGACCGCAACGCCGTGCGGCTTGAGCACGGCATCGAGACACGAAGCGATCTCGGCCGTCATTTTTTCCTGGATTTGCAGGCGCCGCGCAAACACGTCGACCAGCCGCGCCAATTTGGAAATGCCGACGACGCGATTGCGCGGCAGATAGCCGATATGGACGCGGCCAATCACCGGAGCGAGGTGATGTTCGCAATGCGATTCAAAGCGGATGTCGCGCAGCACCACGACTTCGTCATAGCCGCCGGTCTCTTCGAACGTGCGCTTGAGATATTCGCGCGGGTCGTCGTTGTAGCCGGAAAACCATTCCTCGTAGGCGCGCACCACGCGCGACGGCGTGGCTTGCAAGCCTTCGCGGTCGGGATCGTCGCCGGCCCAGCGGATCAGCGTGCGGACGGCCGCCTCGGCCTCCTCGCGCGACGGCCGCAGCATCGGCTCGGCGGCCTTCGGCCGCGAACGCTTGGAACTCAAGGCTTTGTCCATTTGAAATCTCCGGCCGCAGCGAAATCGATCAGGCCGAATTAGATCAGCCAAGCCACCATTAATAAAGCATCAACCCTCCGCCAACCCGGCAGGCCGGGGCCGCGTTATTTGCAAGCAATACTCAAGGTTCATGGGCCAAAATCGCCTCTACCGCAGCGATAAATCGGTCCGGATGCGGCGCCTTTATGCCGCGCCGCCAAAACAGCACAGAAATCTGCGGCAACAAACCACGCGGGACAGGGACCAGCGCCGAATATGCGGCCTCGTGCAGCGCTCCGAAAGCCGGCTATCGTCACCCGCAGGGTGATTTCGCTCGTCGTGCGCGCCACCGCCATCACTACGATGGCGTTCGGCGTCGCCTTCGGCTTCCTGTCGGCGACGACATCGCCCAATTCGCATTACGACCCCAGCCAGTTCGCCATCGGCGTCGCCGCCCTGTTCGGCGCGGCCTGCGGCGGCTTGGGCCTGATGCTCTCGCGCATCCGTCAGATGAAACGCGAGCTGCGCGATCTCGAAGGCCGTCTCGATACGGCGGAGGACCGCCATTGGGAATTCAAGGAGGCGCAAGAGCGCGCCAAGAGCTTCTTCGAGGCGCAAGGCGACGCCATCATTCGCCGCGACGGCAAAGGCCTCATCACTTATGCCAATGACACGTTCTGCAAGCTCGCCGGGACGGATCGCGCGCAACTCCTCGCCACAAGCTTTACATTGCCGGTCGCGACGCAAGGCGAGACCACGACGCTTGCCGACGGCACGCGCATTCACGACCAGAAGATCGCGACCGTCGAGGGCCCGCGCTGGATCGCCTGGCGCGAAGTCACGGTGCGCGGCGACGGCGACACCGAGGTGCAGAGCGTCGGCCGTGACGTGACCGATCGGGTCAGCGCCGAGCATGCACTCGCCGAAGCCCGCGACCAGGCGGAAGCCGAAAGTCGCGCCAAGTCACGCTTCCTCGCCATGGTCTCGCACGAGATCCGCACGCCGTTGAACGGCATCCTCGGCATGGCCGACCTGCTCGGCGACACGCCGCTCGCGCCCGAACAGGCGACCTATCTCGCGGCGATGAAAGCATCCGGCAATGCGCTGGTGTCCTTTGTCGACGATCTCCTCGATCTGGCAAAAATCGAAGCCGGGCGGCTCGATCTGACGGCGCAGCCGTTCGCGCTCGCGGGCTTCATCGAGCAGGCGGCGGAACTGCTCGGGCCGCGCGCCCAGGCCAAGGGACTCGAGATCTGCGCTTATGTCGACGAGCGGCTGCCGGCCCGCGTCGTTGGCGATGCGCCGCGGCTGCGCCAGGTGCTGTTCAACCTTGTCGGCAATGCGATCAAATTCACCGAAAGCGGCGGCGTGTCGATCATCGTCGAGCCCGACGAGCAGCCCGACCATGTCGTGATTGCGGTGCGCGACACCGGCATCGGCATTGCCGCCGAGGATCAGGCGCGCATTTTCCGGGAATTCGAACAGGCCGATAGCGGTGCGACGCGGCGCTATGACGGAATCGGGCTCGGCCTCACCATCTCCACGCGGATTGTCGAGCGCATGTCCGGCACGATCGCGATCGAAAGCGCGGTCGGCAATGGCTCGATCTTCCGTGTCACGATTCCCCTGCCGCGCGACGGCGACAGCAACGAGACGGCGTTCGCAGCGCCCGATCTTGCCGGCGACAACATCCTGATCGTCGCGCCGGCCGCCATTGAAGCCTCCTTGCTGGCACGTCGCCTGCAGCGCTGGGGCGCCCATACCGTGATCGTTCCCGACGAGAAAGTGGCGGCGGCGCTTTTGCCGGAGCACGCCTGGAGCACGGTCCTGGTCGATGCCACGCTCGGCGGCCGGGCCAGCGCAATGCTGGCGCGCGAGGCCACGATATTTCCGCGCCGGATCGTCCTGGTGACGCCGGCCATGCGCCACGAGCTCCCGGCGCTCAAGGCGGCCGGCTTCACCGGCTACCTGATCAAGCCGGTGCGCGCCGCCTCGCTTGCCGCGCGCTTTGCCGGCGACGACGATTTCGACCACGGCGCGGTCGGCGAGACCATCGAGACGCCGAGCATCGCGCCGGATCACCTGGGCCTCTCGATCCTGGTGGCCGAAGACAACGAGATCAATGCGCTGCTTGCCCGCGCTTTGCTGGAAAAGCTCGGCCATCGCCCGGTCGTGGTGGAGAGCGGCGGCGCGGCGATTGCCTGCTGGCAGGCGGCGCATGAGGCCGGCACGCCGTTCGACCGCGTGCTGATGGACCTGCACATGCCGGGCATGGACGGGATTGAAGCGGCGCGCCGCATCCGCGCGATCGAAACCGACAAACAATGGCCGCGCACGCCGATCGTGGCGCTCACCGCCAATGCCGCGGCCGAAGATCGCGCGATCTGTCTTGCCGCCGGCATGGACGATTTTGTCGTCAAGCCGCTCGACCGCGAGCATCTCGCCAACGCGCTTGCCGCATCCGGCGCGCCGGCTTTTGCGGCACAAATGTTCGATTGAGCCTGCTACAGCCGCCGCAGCGCCACTTCGGTGATCTGATGCTGCTCGCTTTTCTTCAAGACCAGATCGGCCCGCGGCCGCGTCGGCAGGATGTTCTCGCGCAGATTGACCAGATTGATCCGATTCCAGATCGAAGTCGCGGTCTCGATCGCCTCGGCGTCGGATAATTTCGCATAGCGGTGAAAGTAGGATTTCGGATCGGCGAAGGCCGTACCGCGCAAGGTCAGGAAGCGATTAACGTACCAGTGCCGCAGCACCTCTTCCTCCGCATCGAGAAAAATCGAGAAATCGAAATAGTCCGAGACGAACGGCACCGCCTTGCCGTCGCGCGGCAAGCGCCCGGTCTGCAGCACGTTGAGGCCTTCGACGATCAAGATGTCCGGCCGCTCGATTTCGATCGATTGATTGGGAATGACGTCATAGATCAGATGCGAATAGACCGGCGCCCGCACCGGATGCAGGCCCGCCTTGATGTCGGAGAGAAAGCGCAGCAGCGCCGGCAGATCGTAGCTTTCCGGAAAGCCTTTCTTGTCCATCAGGCCTTCGCGGTCGAGCACCGCATTGGGATAAAGAAACCCGTCGGTGGTGATGAGCCCGACCTTGGGCACATTCGGCCAGCGCACGAGCAAGGCTTCCAGCACGCGCGCGGTGGTCGACTTGCCGACGGCGACCGAACCGCCGACGCCGATGATATAGGGCACCTTGGCGTCCTCGGTGCCGAGGAAGCCCTGCTGGGCGCGGAACAGCCGCTGGGTCGCCGCGACATAGAGCGAGAGCAGCCGCGACAGCGGCAGATAGATTTCCTCGATCTCGGTCATGTCGAGGCGCTCATGCATCGAGCGCAGCCGGGTGACCTCCGCCGGCTTCAATGTCATCGGCGTGTCTTGCCGCAACGTCGCCCATTCGGCGCGCGAGAACACGCGGTACGGCGAGACGTCCTGCTGGGTCCGTTGCTCCATGGCCTTCTGCAACCTTAAAGCTCGTCCACGGCTCAGCCGCTTTTGCGCGCCGCCTTCTCGTCGAGACCCGATTGGCGCGTGCGCGCGCCAAGCTCGGCTTCGACCTCATCAAGCTTGACGCCGCGGGCGTGCAGTACGACGAGCAGATGATAGAGCACGTCGGCGGCCTCTCCGATCACCCGTTCGCGGTCCTCGCTGATGGCCGCGATCGCGGCCTCGACCGCCTCCTCGCCGAGCTTCTTGGCGCATTGCGCCACGCCGCGGTCGAGAAGCTTGCGGGTATAGGACACATCCGCGCTCTCTTGCGCGCGCAGTTCGACCCGTTTTTCCAGGTCGTAGAGGGTAAAGCTGTTCATCCGCCTTCCTTAGCATCTCCCGGCGCAGCCTGGGAGAGCGTCATTTCAGGCCCGGTAATGGCATTCCGCCGGGCCATTTCGCCGAGCGCCGTCCCTATTTAGGATCGGACTCATGAACTCACTTGTGCTCGATTTCTGGTTCGACTTCGCCTCGACGTATTCCTATCCGGCTGCGATGCGGATCGGGGCGCTGGCCGATACGGCGGGAGTGGTCGTCAATTTCAGGCCTTTTCTGCTTGGACCTGCCTTCAAGGCCCAAGGCTGGACCACCTCGCCGTTCAACCTCTACCCGGCCAAGGGCGGCTACATGTGGCGCGATCTCGAACGGATTTGCGCCGACCTCGCGCTGCCGTTCCGGCGGCCCGATCCGTTTCCGCAGAACAGTCTCATCGCCGCCCGTATTGCGCTGCTCGGCTTGCGCGAGCCCTGGGGCGAGGAATTTTGCCTTGAAGTGTTTCGTACCGAATTCGGCGAAGGCCAAGGCATCGACGACGCGGAGGCGATGCGCGGAATTCTGACTCGGCTCGGCGTCGTTCCGGAGCCGGTGCTGCAAGCCGCGCAGAGCGACGACAACAAGGCGCGGTTGCGCGATCAAACCGAAGAAGCCGCGCGGCGCGGCATTTTCGGCGCGCCGAGCTTTATCACCGCCGGCGGCGAACTGTTCTGGGGTAACGACCGGCTCGAGCGCGCGCTGCGCTGGGCAAATTCAAGTGGCGCATGATCTTGTCCGAAAACCGGTGCCCACTTTTCGGGATCATGCGCTAAGGGCTACGGATCGAGCCGCATCGGCAGCCCGGCCTGGGCCATGAATTCCTTGGCTTCGCGCACGGAATGCTCGCCGAAGTGAAAGATCGACGCGGCAAGCACCGCGCTGGCATGGCCCTCGCGGATGCCGGCAACAAGATGATCGAGATTGCCGACGCCGCCGGACGCAATGACCGGCACGGTCACGGCGTCGGATACGGCACGCGTCAATTCGATGTCGAAGCCCTGCCGCGTGCCGTCGCGATCCATCGAGGTGAGAAGAATTTCGCCAGCGCCGAGCGCGACCACGTCGCGCGCATAGTTCACCGCATCAATGCCGGTGGAATTGCGGCCGCCATGGGTGAAGATGTCCCAGCGCGGGTTCTCGCCCGGCTTCGACACGCGCTTGGCATCGACCGCGACCACAACGCATTGATCGCCGAATTTTTCCGCAGCTTCCCTGACGAATTCGCGGCGCGCCACCGCCGCGGTATTGATAGAGACCTTGTCGGCGCCGGAGGCGAGCAGCGTGCGGATATCTTCGATGGTGCGCACGCCGCCGCCTACAGTGAGCGGCATGAAGCAGGCCTCCGCGGTGCGCCGCACGACGTCGAGCATGATGCCGCGGTTCTCGTGACTTGCCGTAATGTCGAGGAACGTGAGCTCATCGGCGCCGGCTTCGTCATAGGCGATAGCGGCAGCGACCGGATCGCCGGCATCGCGCAGATTGACAAAATTGACGCCTTTGACGACGCGGCCGTCTTTGACATCGAGACAGGGAATAACGCGGACCTTGAACATAGGCATTCCTGTGCGCGTTCGTTACGACACTGCCGATGGCCGCTTGACGCCCTTGAGCAGCGCGATCGCCTCCGCCGGATCAAGCCGCCCATCATAAAGCGCGCGTCCGGCGATGGCGCCTTCGAGCTTTTTCGCCCGCGGCTCGAGCAAGGCGCGGATATCGGCAATCGAAGCGAGACCGCCCGAGGCAATCACCGGAATTGAGATTTTATCGGCGAGCGCGATCGTCGCGTCGAGATTGAGACCCTTGAGCATGCCGTCGCGCGCTACGTCGGTGTAGATGATGGCGGCGACACCGGCGTCTTCGAAACGCCGCGCAATGTCGAGCGCCGACAATGTCGATGTCTCGGCCCAGCCTTCGACCGCGACCTTGCCATCGCGCGCGTCGAGCCCGACGGCGACGTGGCCGGGAAAGGCGCGCGCAGCGTCCTTGACCAATGCCGGATCGCGCACCGCCGCCGTACCGATGATGACGCGCCGGATGCCCTTGCCGAGCCAGGCTTCGATGGTCGCGCGGTCGCGAATGCCGCCGCCAAGCTGCACCGGCATTTTCACCGCGGCGAGAATGCATTCGACCGCGGCAGCATTCATCGGTTTACCCGCAAAGGCGCCGTCGAGATCGACCAAATGCAGATAGTCGAAGCCCTGCGTGGCAAAGATCTTCGCCTGCGCCGCCGGATCGTCGTTGAAGATAGTGGCCCGCGCCATGTCGCCCTGTTGCAGGCGTACGGCCAGGCCGTCTTTCAGATCGATGGCCGGAAACAGGATCACGGCTTCCACTTCAAGAAGTTCGCGATCAGCGCCAGGCCGAGCTTCTGACTCTTCTCGGGGTGAAATTGCGTGCCGACCATGTTATCGCGCCCGACGATCGCGGTGACGGCACCGCCGTAGTCGGCCTCCGCGATGAGATCCGCGCGGTTGCCCGGCTTGAGCTGATACGAATGCACGAAATAAGCGTGCCGCCCGTCCGGCCCGAGCGTGACTCCTTCCAGCAGCGGGTGTGGACGCACGACATTCAGCGTGTTCCAGCCCATATGCGGAATTTTCAGCATCGGGTCTTTGGGCGCGATGCGATCGACGTCGCCGGCGATCCAGCCGAGGCCCTGTTTGACTTCATATTCAAGGCCACGCTCGGCCATGAGCTGCATGCCGACGCAGATGCCGAAGAACGGCCGGCCGCGCCGGCGCACGGCTTCTTCCAGCGCCTCGACCATTCCCGGCACGGCATCGAGCCCGCGGCGGCAATCCGCGAAAGCGCCGACGCCGGGCAGCACGACACGATCGGCGCGCGCCACGGCAGCCGGATCCTGCGTCACCGCGATCGGCTGATCGAGCCCCGCCTCATGCGCCGCGCGCTCGAAGGCCTTGGCGGCGGAGTGCAGATTGCCGGAACTGTAATCGACAATGGCGACGCTCACCGCTGCGCTCCGGGCTCGGGAAACAGGCCGATGACGCCTGGCGAATAAGGCGTCTGCTGCGGCGGCGTTCGCGATAGCGTCAGATAAGGCGCCATCGGCGTGGTCGACGGCGTCGCTCCCGGCGGCCCGGCGGCCTCCGGCCCGGCTTTCTCCGACTTGGCCTTGGCGACCCAGGCGGCAAAGAACCTGTGCTCGGCATCTTCAAGATCGCTGCCGGAGACGACGCCGACATTCTTCCAGCCGCGGCGCTTCAAGGTGAATCGCCGCAACGTGGCGGCTTCGAATCCGGCGAGCAGCGAAACCAAGAAGGCGACAAGCGAGATCTTCGCGCCGGAGGCGCCCAACAGACGCACCGCCGTTTCGATACCGATCGAGACGACGAGATAGAGCACGAATACCAGCCACAGCCGCCGCCACAGCATCCACAGCGGCGTCAGCAGGACGGCCCACCAGTAGAAGCCGTCGCGCACGAAGACAAAGCGCGCCGGATCGGCCAATGCTCCGGCTGTCCGCAGCGGCGGTTCGTGAACGGTATAGACAGGCATCTGTTCAGACTTGTGTTTGTTTTGCGCATCGAGGCCGACGGCCTCGAAATCTCATCGTTATCTAGTTACCGAGGGTGCCCTTCGTCGAGGGGACCTCGTTCGCCGCCCGCGGGTCGACGGCAACCGCCGCCCGCAACGCCCGCGCCAAGCCCTTGAAGCAGGATTCGGCGATATGATGGTCGTTGCTGCCATAAAGCGTCGTTACGTGCAGTGTCACCCCGGCATTCACGGCGAAAGCCTGGAACCATTCCTGCACCAGTTCGGTATCGAAGGCACCGATCTTGGCGCGGCCGAACTCGGCTTTGAACACCAGAAACGGCCGCCCGGATATGTCCAGCGCGACCCGCGTCAGCGTCTCGTCCATCGGCATGTGAACGCTGGCATAACGGGTGATGCCCTTCATGTCGCCAAGCGCCTGTTTCACTGCCTGGCCGAGCGCGATGCCGACATCCTCGGTGGTGTGATGCTGGTCGATATGCAGATCGCCCTTGGCCTTGACCGTGAGATCGATCCGCGAATGGCGCGCCAGCAGATCGAGCATATGGTCGAAGAAACCAATCCCGGTCGAAATCGAGGACGCGCCGGTGCCGTCGAGATCGACGGCGACCTCAACGTCGGTTTCCTTGGTCGTGCGCTTCACGGATGCTTTTCGCATCGTGGTCTCCAAAGCCCGGTCTCAGCGCCGCGGGGAAGGGCCTGATCGCGGGCCTTTTAACAGGGCTCCGCGCGTCCCGCCAACCTTTACCGTACGGATTTGCATTGCCGGCGGCTAACTCCTAAATCATGGCTTAACCGCAGGTTTTTCAGCCCGAAACGCCCCGCTCATGACGCCCAACGAACCCGGCCGATCCGGCCTCTGGCATGGCACGACAATCCTGACCGTCCGCAAGGCTGGGATGGTCGCCATCGGCGGCGACGGCCAAGTCTCGATCGGCCAGACCATCGTCAAATCCAATGCCAAGAAAGTGCGCCGGCTCGGCAAAGCTAACGGCGGATCGGGCGACGTGATCGGCGGCTTTGCCGGCGCGACCGCCGATGCCTTCACGCTGTTCGAGCGGCTGGAATCCAAGCTCGAACAATATCCCGGCCAGCTTACCCGCGCGGCGGTCGAGCTCGCCAAGGACTGGCGCACCGACCGCTATCTGCGCCGGCTCGAAGCCATGATGATCGTCGCCGACAAGGAAGTGTCGCTGGTGCTCACCGGCACCGGCGATGTGCTCGAGCCGGAGGCCGGCATCACCGGCATCGGTTCCGGCGGCAATTACGCGCTGGCCGCGGCGCGCGCGCTGGCGGACGGGCCGCTCGATGCGGAAGCCATCGTGCGGCGCGCGCTCGATATTGCCGCCGAAATCTGCGTCTATACCAACCGCAATATCACCATCGAGACGCTGAAGACCGCGTGACCCAATGGACCAATCATGCGGCCGACGACGAGGCCAATGACGGCGCCTTCTGCAAATGTCGCTAATTGCGGCTATTCGTTCCGTCCCATGACAACCGCGGATTTGCCGATGGTGCGCAACTGGCTCGAGCAACCGCATGTCGCGCGATGGTGGGGCGATCCGCAAGCGCAATATGCCCTGGTGCGCGGCGATCTTGACGATCCGGCGATGGAACAGTTCGTCGTCGGCATCGCGGAGCGTCCGTTCGCATACTTGCAATGCTACGACCCCGCTGCCTGGCCCAACAACGGCTTCGGCCCGCAGCCTGAAGGCACGCGCGGCATCGATCAATTCATCGGCGAAGCTGCGATGATCGATCGTGGTCACGGCTCAGCCTTGACCCGCGATTTTCTTGGACGGCTCGTTCGCTCCGGCACGCCGCGCGTGGTAACCGATCCGGATCCTGCCAACGCACGCGCAGTGCGTGCTTACGAGAAAGCCGGCTTTGAGAAAATCCGGCTGCTGGATACGCCCGATGGCCGCGCCCTCTTGATGGTATACGACGCATGACCGACTTCTCCCCTCGTGAAATCGTTTCCGAACTCGACCGCTTCATCGTCGGCCAGGCCGATGCCAAGCGCGCGGTCGCGATTGCGTTACGCAATCGCTGGCGGCGCTTGCAACTCGACGACCGGCTGCGCGAAGAAGTGCTGCCGAAAAATATTCTGATGATCGGGCCGACCGGCGTCGGCAAGACCGAGATTTCGCGCCGCCTCGCCAAGCTTGCCGGCGCGCCGTTTCTCAAGGTGGAAGCGACCAAGTTCACTGAAGTCGGCTATGTCGGCCGCGATGTCGAGCAGATCGTGCGCGATCTCGTCGAGGTCGCGATCACTTTGATGCGCGAGAAGAAGCGCAAGGACGTCAAGGCCCGCGCCGAAAAAGCCGCCGAGGATCGCGTGATCGATGCGCTGGTCGGCGTCAATGCCAGCGCCGCGACCAAGGAAGCCTTCCGCAAGAAATTGCGCGACGGCGAACTCGATGACAAGGAAATCGAGATCGAAGTGCAGGCCGCGGGCGGTGGCCTGCCGATGATCGACATTCCGGGCATGCCGGGCGCGCAGATGGGCGCCATTTCCATCGGCGATATTTTCGGCAAGCTCGGCGGCGGCCGCACCAAGACGCGCCGCGTCACGGTGCACGATTCCTACGAGATCCTGATCAATGAGGAATCCGACAAGCTGCTCGACACCGATCAGTTGACGCAAGAGGCGATCAAAAACGTCGAGAACAACGGCATCGTCTTCCTTGACGAAATCGACAAGATCTGCGCCCGCGAGGGCCGTGCCGGCGCCGACGTGTCGCGCGAAGGCGTGCAGCGCGATCTGTTGCCGCTGATCGAAGGCACCACCGTCGCCACCAAGCACGGATCGGTGAAGACCGACCACATCTTGTTTATTGCGTCGGGCGCATTCCACATTTCCAAGCCGTCGGACCTGTTGCCCGAGCTGCAAGGCCGGCTGCCGATCCGCGTTGAATTGAAGGCGCTTACGCGCGACGATTTCCGCCGCATCCTCACCGAGCCGGAAGCTTCGCTGATCAAACAATATATCGCGCTGATGGCGACGGAAGGCGTGACGCTGGAATTTTCCGAAGACGCGATCGATGCCGTTGCCGATGTCGCGGTGGCTGTCAATTCAAGCGTGGAGAATATCGGCGCGCGGCGCCTGCAGACCGTGATGGAACGCGTGCTCGACGATGTCTCGTTCGGCGCCCCGGACCGCTCGGGTGAAACCGTGAAGGTCGATGCCGATTATGTGCAGAAGCATGTCGGCGATCTGGCCAAGAACGCCGATCTCAGCCGATTTATTCTTTAACGGATGTCGCCGAAATTGGATGCGGTCTTACGACAAAGATATGCGCCGAAAGGACCTGCGCCGGGTCGAAGGGCCTATTCGGTGACGGGAATGAGCAGGTGTTCGAGCCGGGTGCAGGCCGCTTCGAAATCGGCACGTTCCTCGCGCCCGATTTCACGGATCGTCGCCATCCATTGTTCGACCTGAGCCAGCATCTCCAAATCGTTAGGCGCTTTGGCCCGCGGCGCGAAAAGACCGGTCATGATGCACGCTACTCCGAATACACCGGCTACAATTGTCGCAGGCGAAGTTGGCTAATTCTTGCAGATTGTTTGACGCATTTATTAATAGGGTTAACGGTTTCTTCGTAAACGCACGTAAAGCGCGCCCTCCCCGCCATGTGCAACGTGCGCTGCGTCGAAACCGAGGATGAACGAACGGAGCTCCGGCAGCGCGAGCCACAACGGAACTTGGCGCCGCAGCACGCCACCTTCGCCGTGGCGCGAAGTCCCCGACCCCTTTCCAGTCACGACCAGCACGAGCCGCGCACCATTTGACTGCGCACGCCTGATGAACCCCATGAGCGCGGCATGCGCCTCGCTTTGCGTCATGCCGTGCAGGTCGATGCGCGCCTCGATCGCATCGCGGCCGCGTGCAACGCGCTTTTTTTCGCGCCTGTCGAGCGGCGCCAGCGGCGGTGGCCTTTTTGGCGACGGTGGCACAGCCACCTGATGAGATTTTGTCGCCCGTTGCGGCAGGGCTTTTGGCGCCATTGTCCGCGCAGGGTCAGCCGCCTTCGCTTTCGTCTTTGCTGGCCGGAGCGGTTTGACCGAACGCGTGATACCGGTCCACAGCGCTTCCTCGTCATCGGTCAGTCGCCGCCGGCGGCTCATTGTTTCGGCCGCGGTTTGGTCTTGGCCTTCGGGGTCGCGGGAACGCTTGTCGTCGATGCGACAGCGGGCTTCGGTTCGGGCAATGGCACGTCCTGCGTTGTTTGCGAATCCGGAACCGTCGGATCCGCCATCGTGCTGGTCGCAAGGTTGAACGCGCTCGGCCGTTCCGGCGGCAGCGGCGTATCAAGCCCGGCTTCGACCGGATCGAGCGCGCGCGGCAACAGCATGTAAAAGTCGCCCGGATTCTTGATGCGGCCGGCGGTGCGCGCCGCTTCATCGCCGGCGCCGAAATAGATATCCGCCCGCGCCGGGCCGACAATGGCGGAGCCGGTGTCTTGCGCGACAACGAGGCGATCAAACCTGGTCGCTGCCTTTTCCCCGGCAATCGGCAGACTGGCGGTGATGAAAAAGGGCATGCCGTAGGCGTTCAGCGAGTGATCGACCGCGATGGAGCGACCGGGCGTCAGCGGCACGCCTTCGGCGCCGACAGCCTCGTCCTCGGTCGCGAGATCGGTGATGCGGAAGAACACGTAGGATTTATTGGCGCGGCGCACCTCCTTGGCCTGATCCGGGTTTGCGTCCATCCAATCGCGGATGCTCTGCATCGATATCTGGTCCTTGGTCATGACCTTCATATCGAGCAGCACCTTGCCGACCGGCGTATAAGGCCAACCGTTGTGCGAGTCGTAATTGACGCGCAGGATGGTGCCGTCTTCGAGCCTGATGCGCGCGGAGCCTTGGATCTGCGCGAACAAGACATCGACCGGATCGTGCAGATAGCAGATTTCCAGATGCCAGCCGTCGAGCGCGCCGTCTTCAATCTCGCCGCGCGTGTAGTAGGGTACGATCTTGCGGCGCCCAACGCGGCGGCCGACAAAGACACCCTTGCTCGGGAAAGCATCGCCGAGCTTGCGCCGGCCGGACGCGACGAGATTTGGCGGCCGCCGATAAAGCGGCGCGGTGAATTCGCCGGTCGGCACGCGCGAGCCGTCGATGATCGGCTCGTAATAGCCGGTGAGGAATCCCGTCGTATCGCCGATTTTGTCGATATGCAGCGGGCGGAAATTGTCTTCGAAGAATTTCTCGGCGCCGGCGTCGTCAAGCGGAATGGCGGCCTGCGCACGCTCGCACACGTCGCTCAGTGCCGCGGTTATTCCTGCCAGTTGCGCGCTTTGGACGGCGCGGCTGTTGCCGCGGTGCTGTTTGATGATGAGCGCGCGGCAACTGGCGAGATATGCCGCAAATGCCGCTTCGTGATCGTCGTTATTCCAGCCGTCGAGATTGTCCCAGTCGACCGGCTCATATTGCGCGTCGGGAAATTTAATCGGCGCCCGGCTTTGCGGCGTATCCGGGCCGAATGCCTGGCCTTGCGCCGCAAGCGGAATGCCGGCGAGACCCACGACGAGGAGCAGCAGGCAAACGCCCCGGTACAACCCCATCGCCCTCACTGCCCGGCTTCAGTGGCAATCACTTTCCAATTGGGATCGCGCGACGAGATATCGCGCGCGAACGTCCAGACATCGGTAACGTCGGTGACTTTTTCAGCATTGCCGTCGATGACGGTTCCGGCGCGGTCGCGCGTTGCGGAAATCAGCTTTGAAATGAAGCGGACAGTGACCTGCGCAGCGCGGTTGCGCAATTCCGCGGCGGTGACAGAGGAACTGTCGATCGACACAAACCGCGATTCCGCGGTTTCGCCGCGGCGCTCGCGTTCGGTGATCGCCGCATCGAAACCGTCAAACACCTCACGCGACAACAGGCTGCGCAATTGCCGGCGGTCGCCATTCGCGAAGGCCGTGACGATCATTTCATAAGCGGCGCGGGCGCCAGCCATGAAATGCTTGTCGTCGAAATTCGGATCGGCGGCAGCAATGGCATCGAGCCCGGCGATTGCGGGCGAACCGGCTTCCACGAGATCCTTCCAGCGGTCGGCCGGTGCGGCGGGTGTGGCTTCGACGGGCCTCGCCGCGGCGGCTTCGGCCGAGCGTTGCGGCATCGGCACGACGGTGTCGATGGGCCGGCGCGGCCCATCCTGGGTCGGATAAGGCGGCCGCTCGCGGCCGGTACGCTGGCCCAAAACGCTGCGCAGGCGCAGGAAAATGAATACCGCGAGCGCCAGGAAGATGATCGTATAGATGTCGAACACGTCGAGCATTCTTTCGGCATCGCAAGCAGTTGGACGGCCAAGGAGCGGATCGGGCTTACGGCTGAGGTCGGCCGCGGAAAAGTTCAAGTCCCAAATCTCGCGCCAAACTCCGATCTTTCCGCTCTATGTGGGCACGCGTTTATGTAATTCCATGCTTGGAGCGATCCAATAGGCATGGTTACCAGTAGCTAAGGCTTCCAGTACCAATGGATCGTGACCTTAACGCGCCAAGCCTAGAGATTAAACGATCACCGTTGCCGCGCCAACAAAGGAAGCGGCCTTCCATCGGGGGCTTTTGGCCAAATCCGACGGTTTTGCCGCGTTTGGCCGCTTCGGCCGGCCATGAAAGCAGCATCGGAAGCAGCATTGTTCGCCCCTCGGCCCTGTGTTAGCCAAGCGCCGAGTTCAGACGACCAAGCATGAGCGCCGACCGGCTGCCCGGCCGCCGGCGGAGCCGGAGACGCGTATGTCAATGACCGACGGTGGCCCCGATCCGCAGATCGACATGTCGCAAATGCAGATGATGCAGATCGGCATTGTCACCCAATACGTGAAGGACTTCTCCTTCGAGAATCCGAATGCACCGCGTTCGATGGCGCCGAGCACGCAACAGCCGACGATCAATATCAACATTGCGGTGGAAGCAGCGCCGCTGACCGAGACGGATTGCGAGGTAACGTTGCGGCTGGACGGACGGGCCGAATCCCAGGGGCTTTTCTTGTTCGGATTCGAACTGCTCTATGCCGGCGTGTTCCGCATTCTCAACGTGCCGCAGGAAAGCCTGCAGCCGACGGTCATGATCGAATGCCCGCGGCTGTTGTTCCCGTTCGCGCGCGAGATCATCGCCACGGCGACGCGCAACGGCGGTTTCCCGCCATTGTTGCTGGAACCGGTGGATTTCGTGTCACTGTATCGTCAGCGCCTGGCTCAGGCACAGGCGGCAATGCCGTTCCCGGCAACGCCGAACTAACTTTGTACGAATTCATCGGCGCGGATGTAATCGCGCCAGATCGCGTTCTCGCCGAGCGTCGCGACAAAACGCCGGTGCGCCGCGCGCTCGTCCTGCGACAGGCGCGGCGGCAGCGGCTGCGGCCGTTCGCGCAGCCCAATCTGCTCGTTCGCGACACGAATGGTCGTTTCGGTTTGCGAAAGAATGAATTGCGCCTGCCGGGCGCCGATCAACTCGACATAGACTTCGGCCAGAAGCTCGGCATCGAGCAGCGCGCCGTGCTTGGTACGCCGTGAATTATCGATCGAATAACGCGCGCAAAGATCGTCGAGCCGATTGGCCGCGCCCGGATGCTTGCGCCGCGCCAGCAACAGCGTATCGACGATGCGCTCGCGGCTGACCCCTGCATGGCCCGCCCGGTCCAGTTCCGCGTTGAGGAAGCCGAGATCGAACATCGCATTATGCGCCACCAGCGCGGCATCCTCGCCGAGAAATGCGATGAGTTCGTCGACCTTGTCGGCAAACAGCGGCTTGTCCTTGAGAAAATCGATCGACAGGCCGTGAACGTTGAAGGCCTGTTCCGGCATATCGCGCTCCGGATTGAAGTAGCAATGAAACGACTTGCCGGTCGGGAATCGATTCAGAAGCTCGATACAGCCGATTTCGACCAAACGGTCGCCCTGGTAGGGATCGAGGCCGGTGGTTTCAGTATCGAAAACGATTTCACGCATTGAGATTTCGATTTGGTGGTTCGCCGCGAATCATTTCGCGCGCTTTGGCAGTCTAGCGACTTGCCGCAAAATTTCGCGGATTTGTGCGCGCGTGTGATCGAAACTCTGCGAACTATCAACGATAAAATCGGCGCGGCGGCGTTTTTCCGCATCCGGCATCTGCTTGATGAGAATGGCGGCAAGCTTGTCGTCGGTCATGCCGGGCCGCTCGAAGGCGCGCTTGCGCTGGATCTCGGCCGGCGCCGAAACGACCACGACGGCGTCGCAGCCGCGGTCTGCCTTGGTTTCGAACAACAGCGGTATGTCGAGCACGACGATTTTGGCACCCTGTTTGCGAGCCTCGGCGATGAACGTGTTCCGCGACGCGGTCACCATCGGATGCACGATAGCTTCCAGCCGCGCCAGCGCCGCTTTGTCGTTGAGCACCATGGCGGCGAGCCTGGTGCGGTCGACCTTGCCGTCGCAGGTCGAGCCCGGAAAGGCCTGTTCGATCAGCGCGGTGGCTTCGCCCCCATAGAGCGCATGCACGGTGGCATCGGAATCGTGCACCGGCACGCCTTCCTCGGCAAAGAATCTTGCCGCCGTCGACTTGCCCATGCCGAGCGAGCCGGTCAGACACAGGATGAATGGTCTTTCGTCGCTCACTGCGCGAGACACCCTTGTTGCCTTAAAAATTCCAAGGCTTGAAGGAGCGGCAAACCCAGTATCGTAAAGTAATCGCCTTCGATGCGCTCAAAGAGCTGGATGCCAAAGCTTTCCAACTGATAGGCGCCGACGCTCGACGTCGCGGTGTTTCCTGCGCTTTTCAGATAAAGATCAAGAAATTGATCCGAAAAGCTGCGCATGGTCAGCCGCGCCACGCCGACATATTCGCATAATATCTTGTCATCCCGGACAAAAGCGATGGCCGAATGGAGTTCGTGGGTCTTGCCCGACAATGCGCAAAGCTGGCTCCTCGCCGCCGCAAGATCCACCGGCTTGGAAAAACGTGCGCCGCCGAGCGCCAGCGTCTGATCGGCGCCGAGCGTCAGGCGGCCCGCGCGCAACTTCGCCACAGCGCGCGCTTTTTCGCGGGCGAGATGCGCGGCAATCGCGCCGGGCGCCTGCGATACCGCGTCCGCCTCAAGCCGCCGTTCGTCGAGATCGGCCGGACATGTTTCAAGCGCAAGCCCCGCGCCTTCGAGCAGCGCCCGGCGCACCTCGCTGCGCGAGGCGAGAACAAGCGGCTTCTCGGCAAGCCACAATGCGGTCACGATGCCCGTTGCCTGCGGCGTTCGGCGAGATGGGCAAGCACGGCCGCCGCGGTTTCTTCGATCGAGCGGCGTGTCACGTCGATGACCGGCCAATTATGCCGGCTGCACAATTTTCGCGACGCGGCGATTTCCGCAGCAACCGCTTCCCGGTCGACATATTGATCATCGTCGCGCTGCACCTTAAGTCCAAGCAGGCGGTTTTGCCGGATCTGCACGATCCGTTCCGGCGTCGCAAAGAGGCCGACGACCAGCGGATGCTTCAGCCGCTCGACATGCGGCGATAGCGGCACCCCGGGCACCAGGGGAATATTGGCGGTTTTTACGCCGCGATTGGCGAGATAGATCGAGGTCGGCGTCTTCGACGTGCGCGATACACCGAGAAGCACGACATCGGCCTCTTCGAGATCCTCGGCCTGCTGGCCGTCATCGTGTAACATGGTGTAATTGAGCGCATCGATGCGGCGAAAATATTCGGCGTTGAGCGTGTGCTGAGCGCCGACTTTGTGGGTCGATTCGGCGCCGAGATAGGCCTGAAACAGGTTCAGCACCGGCCCGAGGACCGATAGACAAGGCAGACCAAACCCGCGGCATTTGTCTTCCAGCTTCTGCACGAGATGCTGATCGAGCAGCGTATAAAGAATGATACCGGGCGATTCTTCGATTTCGCCGAGCACCCGGTCGAGCTGCTTCATCGAGCGCACCAGCGGATAGACGTGTTCCACCGGCATGACCTTGGCATATTGCGCTGCCGCCGCCCGGCCGACCGCGATGAGGGTCTCGCCGGTCGCGTCGGAGATCAGATGCAGATGGAAATAGCTCGGCGTATCGGTCATCGGACGCTCAAAAGCCGCGGGATAACCCTGTCAATAACACGGGAGAAGGCCATGGCTTTTGCAGGGGCGCAAGTCACCCCGGTGGGCAACGCCGTGCTCTGTCCACACTCGTGCGATGCGGGAGAAAGCTGCCAGACTCTTCCCCAAGGAACGCTAAAATGTGGACAAGCACCGGACAGCTCGGCCAGAAAGCATCACAAATGGCCGATTAGCTTGCCAAGTCTGCGACCCGTTCAGGTCAAACTTGGTTACGGGGATATGTGAGCAACACGTGGATCGAATGTGAATGCCAACGAATGAGTCCAATCAACCGCTCAACCACTACAAAAGATTCTAAGAATCTATTTTATTTAGGAAGAAGACGTGGCGGATAAGTCGAGCTCAAAACCTCTGATTCGCGTACTTGCAGGCGAGACAACATCGATTCCGCCAATTTGGCTGATGCGACAGGCTGGGCGCTATCTTCCCGAGTATCGGGCACTCCGCGCAAAATGCGGGACCTTCCTCAATCTGTGTTTCAATGCGAAGCTGGCGGGGGAAGTCACGCTCCAGCCGATCCGCCGCTTTGGCTTCGATGCGGCGATCTTATTCTCGGATATTCTGGTCATTCCGCATGCGCTTGGTCAGCGCGTGAGTTTTGAGACGGGAGAAGGACCGCGGCTCGAGGCGATCGATGATCCGGTGAAGTTCGGCCGGCTTAACGAGACCGTCGATCATGACGTGTTGGCCCCGGTCTATGAGACGATCGGATTGGTGAAGTCTCAACTGCCTGCCGATACGGCTTTATTGGGCTTTTGCGGCGCACCGTGGACGGTTGCAACCTACATGGTTGCGGGCTTCGGTGCGAATGAGCAGATTCCGGCGCGGCTTTTTGCCTATCGTCATCCGGATATATTTGCGAAGCTGATCGCAACGCTGACTGAGGCCTCCGCTGCCTATCTCATTCAGCAATTCAAAGCCGGGGTTGATGCAGTACAGATTTTCGACACATGGTCGGGCGTGTTGCCGCCGGACGAATTCGAAACATGGTGCATTGCGCCTTGCGCGAAAATTGTCGCCGCAGTCCGCGAAGCGATTCCGGAAGCCAAGATCATCGGATTTCCGCGCGGAGCAGCGACGAAACTCGACCGTTATGTCGAGCGGGTTCCTGTCGATGCTGTCGGGCTCGATTGGATGATCGATCTTGATTTTGCGCGGGATCGCATTCACTCGCGGCGACCGGTTCAGGGCAATCTTGACCCGCTTGTGCTTCGCGCCGGCGGCGCAGCGCTGGACCGGGCCATCGATGCTGTTCTTGCGGCATTCGCACCGCGGCCTTTCATCTTCAATCTCGGTCACGGCATTTTGCCGGACACGCCGATCGCGCATGTCGAACATCTGGTCGAGCGCGTGCGGGGGAGCTGAGCGGGAAAGTCGAGCGATGGCATATCCATGGGTCAAAGCCTTTCACATCATCGCCGTGATCGCCTGGATGGCCGGCATGCTCTATCTGCCGCGGTTGTTCGTCTATCACTGCGCGGCGGAGAAAGGCTCGGTGCAATCGGAGACCTTCAAGGTCATGGAGCGCCGGCTGCTGCGCGGCATCATCAATCCGGCAATGATCGCGACCTGGATTTTGGGGCTGTGGCTCGCCTGGAACGGGCCCGATTCCCACTATGGCTGGTTCGCAGCCCCATGGCTGCACGCCAAGCTCGCGCTGGTGTTGCTGCTGTCGGCGATGCATGGCTTGTTCGCGCGCTGGATGAAAGCCTTTGGCCGGGACGAGAACCGGCATTCTGCAAGATTCTATAGAATTATCAATGAGGTACCAACCATATTGATGATCGGTATCGTTCTCCTCGTGGTGCTGAAACCTTGAGCCAAGTTCATACGTTCTTATCGAAAATTCTGTCTTATCGCGCGGTGGGACTTGCCTGAAGTCAGCTCTTTTCCTATCTTAGCGGCATCCCACCAAACGTAGGCGGATGCAGTTGCGTTCTGGCTCCAGCGAATTGGAGCCGCCCGTGCATCAGGTCCGGGGTCTAAAGCCCCTCTTCACCTAAAGATCTGCTGCAAGACGTCGCTGCTGCGACAAGACCTGCGACCTTCCTTACGCCAGCGGTCCGTCAACAGATTCCACCGCTCGGCGAATTTCCACAGGACATTCTATGCGTGAAATGAAACTTCAAGAGCTCAAGACCAAGACTCCGGCGGAGCTCGTCACTTTTGCCGAGGAGCTCGAGGTCGAAAACGCCTCGACCATGCGCAAGCAGGAGCTGATGTTCGGCATCCTCAAGCAGCTCTCGGCGCGTGAGACCGATATTGTCGGTGAAGGCGTCGTCGAAGTGCTGCCGGACGGTTTCGGCTTCCTGCGCTCCCCCGAAGCCAATTACCTGCCGGGCCCCGATGATATCTACGTCTCCCCCTCGCAAATCCGCCGCTTTGGCTTGCGCACCGGCGATACGATCGATGGTCACATCCGCAGCCCCAAAGAGGGCGAGCGTTATTTCGCTTTGCTCAAGGTCAACTCGCTGAATTTCGAGGACCCGGAAAAGGCCCGTCACAAAGTCAATTTCGACAATCTGACGCCGCTCTATCCCGACGAGTGGCTGAAAATGGAATATGAGGATCCGACCAAGAAGGATCTGTCGGCCCGCGTCATCGACATCGTGGCGCCGGTCGGCAAGGGCCAGCGCGCGCTGATCGTGTCGCCGCCGCGCACCGGCAAGACCGTACTCCTGCAGAACATCGCCCATTCGATCACCCACAATCATCCGGAATGCTATCTGATCGTGCTGCTGATCGACGAGCGGCCGGAAGAAGTCACCGACATGCAGCGCTCGGTGAAGGGCGAGGTGATTTCCTCGACTTTCGACGAGCCGGCGGTGCGCCACGTGCAGGTCGCCGAGATGGTGATCGAGAAAGCTAAGCGCCTGGTCGAGCACGGCCGTGACGTCGTTATCCTGCTCGATTCGATCACTCGCCTCGGCCGCGCCTACAACACCGTGGTGCCGTCATCCGGCAAGGTGCTCACCGGCGGCGTCGACGCCAATGCTTTGCAGCGGCCGAAGCGCTTCTTCGGCGCAGCGCGCAATATCGAGGAAGGCGGTTCGCTGACGATCATTGCGACCGCCCTGATCGATACCGGCAGCCGCATGGACGAAGTGATCTTCGAAGAGTTCAAGGGCACCGGCAATTCGGAATTGATCCTGGACCGCAAGGTCGCCGACAAGCGCACCTTCCCGGCCATGGACATCACCCGCTCCGGCACCCGCAAGGAAGAACTCCTGGTGCCGCCGGATCAGCTCAAGAAGATGTACGTGCTGCGCCGCATCCTCAATCCGATGGGCACCATGGACGCCATGGACTTCCTGTTGGACAAGCTGCGCAACACCAAGAACAATTCCGAGTTCTTCGACTCGATGAATACGTAAGGCAATTGTGCCGGCGGGGTGTTCAGCCCCGCTTGGTGTCCGGCTCGAGAGTCCGCAAAAGCTTGGTCGCGGTCGCCGGCGTCGCCCGCTTGGAATTCAGCGCGGTGTCGGGATCGATAAAGCAAGTTCCGCCTTTGCCGTTTTTATCGACGGCACTCTGGCAATCCGCCATCGTCGTATAGCCGCATTCGATCATCGCGTTGTCGCGGGCGGTGTAGCCGCACCATTCGTCGGCGCGAGCGCTGGTCGCCGCGCCGCCTGCCGCAAGGACGACGAGAGTCACAGCGATCCCGTATCCCCCGTATCCGAAGAATTGCCGCATGGTTGGATCTCCAAAGGAACGTCATCGATAAGACGTCTGGCGCGCCCCGCGGTTCTATAAAGCATGAACCGGCGCGAATCGCGGCGTCAAGAATGTCGCACCGGCTCGGCAGCAGTTTTGATGGCGATGGCCAGTGCGTCCGCACGGGTCACCGGCAGCGAGCAAGTTTCGCCGACGCAGATGAAGGCCTGCGGCGCCGTTGCGGCGGTGATCTTGGCGCGGGCCGGATGTTTTTGCGGCAAGCCTGCGGCCGACGGTGCATGCAGCACGACGCGGTTCAGCGGCGACGCGCGGCGCGCGACAGCGAGCAGCGCGTCGGCTCCCTCTCCTTCCCCGGTCACCACGATCTCGATCGCGTTGAGCCGCAAATCGATGGCATTGAGCAATGCCATATGCATGTAGAGGTTTTCGGAAACCTGCGGCACGATGGCGCCGATCAGCCGGTCGGCTTTGTCGCGCCATGCATCATCGCCGGCCAAGACAGCGAGCCGAACCAGGTTTTGCGCGGCAACGGCGTTGTGATTGGGCGTCGCCTCGTCCGTCGTCGCGGCCGGCCGGATGACAAGGCCTTCGGCATCGGCAGCGGTGAGGTAATAAGTCCCAACGTCTGCATTGATGTAATCGCGATCGAGCGCGCGTTGCCAAGACAGCGCCTGATCGAGATTTTTTTGCTGTCCCGTCGCTTCATGAAGCGCGAGTGCGGCGCGGATCATGGCGGCAAGGTCAGATGCAAGCCCTGGAAACTTGAGTTTGCCTTCGCGCCAGGAGTGGCCGAGCCGGTCGCCGCGCGTCATCGCGCTTGCGACAAAGTCGAAGGCGCGCGAGGCAAGCACGAGCCAGGACGGTTCGTCGAAGACAAGTCCGGCATTGACGAGTGCCGCGATCATCAGCCCGTTCCAATCGGCCAGGACTTTATCGTCTAGTCCAGGCCGCATGCGCTTTTCGCGTTCGGCGAACAGTTTTTCACGCAAGGCGGCGAGCCGCGCATCGTCGGCCTCGCTGCGCGGCAGCGGCTTCAGTCGATTGAGGATGTTATGCCCTTCGAAATTGCCCGCCGGCGTCACGTCGTAATAATGCGCAAAATATTCGCCGTCCTCGGCGCCGAGCTGTTTGATCACGTCGTCGTAGGACCAAACGTAGAATTTTCCCTCTTCGCCTTCTGAATCGGCGTCGAGCGACGCGGAAAAGCCGCCCTCGCCCGCCGTCATTTCGCGCTCGAGCCAGGCCACGGTTTCCCGCGCGCGCTGCCGGTACAGCGCCTTGCCGTCGCGTTGATAAGCGATGGCCAAAAGCTCGAGCAGCTGCGCGTTGTCGTAAAGCATTTTCTCGAAATGCGGTACCAGCCAGCGCTCGTCCACGGAATAGCGCGAGAAGCCGCCGCCGAGATGATCGTAGATGCCGCCTTCGCAAATGTGATCGAGACTGATCTCGACCGCGGCGAAGTAACGTGCTTCGCCGGTGCGCAATCCGGCGCGCCAGAGAAGTTCAAACAAAGCGGCTTGCGGAAATTTCGGCGCGCCGCGCGTGCCGCCATTGACCGGATCGATAATGCCGCCAAGCTGGCGCGCGGCGCTATTCAATCCATCGACCCCGATGCTCGCACCGAGGCCGGCGCGTGCTGTCGCGGCAAGCTCGCGCATCAGCGCGGCGCGGTTCTGCTCGATCTTCTGCGGCTCTTCGCGAAACAGCCGCGCGATTTCGCGCAACACATCGACAAAGGCCGGCTTGCCGTAGCGCGAGGTCTTCGGAAAATAAGTGCCACCCCAGATCGGCTCGCCATCGGGCGTAAGAAACATGGTCAACGGCCAGCCGCCATGTTCGCCCAAGTGATGCAGCGCCGACATGTAGATCTGATCGATATCGGGCCGCTCCTCGCGGTCGACTTTGATGTTGACGAACAGGTCGTTCATGACCCGCGCGGTGGCGTCGTCTTCAAAACTCTCGTGCGCCATCACGTGACACCAGTGGCAGGCGGCATAGCCGACCGACAGCAGGATCGGCTTGTTGTCTTGTTTGGCGGCGGCGAGTGCTTCAGGTCCCCAGGCCCACCAATCGACCGGGTTGTGCTTGTGCTGCAGGAGATAGGGACTGGTCTCCTGCGCCAGGCGGTTTTCATGGGACGGCGGCGACGATGACGCGGACTGTGGCGCCGGATGCTGTGACATTGACATGGATGCACCGTAGCAAGTAGCCCGCGGGGCGCGAAGCGCTCACGCGCAGATGGGCTTCAACTGGCCGCGATGTCCGATCGTTCCACCATTTTCGCTTTGTCCTCCGGACGCCCGCCGGCGGCGATTGCCGTGGTGCGGGTGTCGGGACCGTTGGCCGGTATTGCGCTCGAGAAACTGATCGCCCGGATGCCGGAACCGCGCAAAGCGGTCCTGGCGCGTGTGCGCGATCCGCGCAACGGCGAGCTGATCGACGAGGCGCTGGCGCTGTGGTTTCCCGCGCCTCACAGCGAGACCGGCGAGGACGTGGCCGAGCTGCAATTGCACGGCGGCCACGCCGTGGTGGCCGCCGTGCTCGACGCATTCGGCGCGATACCAGGCTGTCGTTTAGCCGAGCCCGGCGAATTCACCCGCCGCGCTTTCGAGGCGGGGCGGCTCGATCTCACCGCAGTCGAGGGCTTGGGCGATCTGATCGCTGCGGAGACGCCGGCGCAGCGGCGCCAAGCATTCCGGCAGCTCAAGGGTCTGATCGGCGATCGCGCCGAGGCCTGGCGGCAGCGTCTCATCGAAGCACTGGCGCTGATCGAGGCGCGAATCGACTTTTCCGACGAGGCCGATGTGCCGGAAGAGCTGGTCGGTCCGGCGCTTCATGCTGCGCAACAATTGCGCGACGAAATCGCAGCAAATCTCGGCGATGGCCGCCGCGGCGAGCGCTTGCGTGACGGCCTGGTGGTGGCCATAGCCGGCCCGCCGAATGCAGGAAAGTCTACTCTTTTCAATCGCTTAGCGCGACGAGACGCCGCGATCGTATCGCCCTATGCCGGCACCACACGCGACGTCATTGAGGTGCATCTGGATCTCGACGGCTATCCGGTGACGTTGTTGGACACTGCCGGAATCCGCGAGAGCAATGAGCCTATCGAGCAGGAGGGCATGCGCCGGGCACGCGAACGCGCGGCCTCGGCGGATTTGGTGCTTTGGGTGGTCGATGGTGCCGAGGGTGAAGGACACGTCCCGGAGCGTGCGCTCGGCGAAGATTCCGAGACTTGGTTGATCCAAAACAAGATCGATCTGACTGGGAAAAGTCCTTTCAGCGGAAAAGGATTAAAATCCGAATATGGATTCACTTATTTGCTATCGGCGGCGCTCGGGCAGGGGATCGAAGCTTTGGAAATCGGCTTGACCGGTTACGTACGGTCGTTCTTCGCCGGTGCCGAATCCGGCATCGTGACGCGAGCGCGACATCGGCGCGCGCTGGAGGACACCGTAGCAGCGCTGGACCGGGCCTTGGCAGAAGGTCATGGAGCTGGCCGCGAGGAGCTCATCGCTGAGGAATTGCGGACGGCGGCAACGGTCCTCGGCCGGCTGACCGGACGGGTCGACGTCGAAGATATTCTCGACGTGATCTTTCGTGATTTTTGTATCGGCAAGTGATGTTGTGCGCAGACGGGCAGTGTTTCACGTGAAACGAAGGATTTCGATGCTAATTGCGCAATTGTTTCACGTGAAACGGCGGAGCGCAGCGGAGACCTGAGCTAGGGCTTTGACCGTCAATGCGCCGTTGGCTACAACCGCCTCCTTCTTGGAGAATCCGATGGACGGCCGCTTCGATGTGATTGTCGTTGGCGGTGGCCACGCTGGCTGTGAGGCGGCGGGCGCCGCTGCCCGCACGGGTGCCCGAACGGCGCTGGTGACGCAGCGCTTTGCGACCATCGGCGCGATGTCCTGCAATCCGTCCATCGGAGGTCTCGGCAAAGGCCACCTGGTGCGCGAAATCGATGCGCTGGATGGCCTGATGGGCCGGGTCGCCGATGCCGGGGGCATCCAGTTTCGCTTGCTTAATCGGCGCAAAGGTCCGGCGGTGCGCGGCCCCCGTGCCCAGGCTGACCGGAAGCTTTACGCGGCCGCCATGCAGGCGGCGATCCGCGCGACGCCCAATTTGACGGTCATCGAAGGCGAAGTGGATGACCTCCTCGGCGAGGGTCGTGTCACGGGCATTCGGCTGGCGGATGGACGGGTGTTTAGCGCCGCCGCGGTGGTCCTGACGACTGGCACCTTTCTGCGCGGCCTGATTCATATTGGCGAGCGGCAGATTCCGGCGGGCAGGGTCGGGGAGGCGCCGTCAATGGGGCTCTCGGATACGCTTGAGCGGACCGGATTTGCTTTGGGGCGTCTCAAGACCGGCACGCCACCTCGGCTGGATGGCGAGACCATCGACTGGCAGGCCTTGGAAATGCAGCCGGGGGATGATCCTCCCGAGCCGTTCTCGGCGCTGACCAAGCGGATCGACAATCCGCAAATCGAGTGCGCCATCACCCGCACCACGCCGACGACCCATGAGGTCATTCGGGCTAATGTGCATCGTTCGCCGATGTATTCCGGTCAGATCCAAAGCCGGGGGCCGCGCTATTGCCCATCGATCGAGGACAAGATCGTCCGCTTTGGCGAGCGCGACGGCCACCAGATCTTCCTCGAGCCAGAAGGCCTCGACGATACGACAGTCTATCCGAACGGCATTTCGACCTCGTTGCCGGAGGACGTCCAAGCCGCAATAGTGGCCTCGATTCCCGGGCTGGAGCGGGCACGCATCATTCGGCCGGGCTATGCCATCGAGTATGATCACGTCGACCCGCGCGAACTGTGCCCTTCGCTCGAAGCCCGCCGTTTGCCGGGGCTTTTCCTCGCCGGTCAAATCAATGGAACGACGGGCTACGAGGAGGCCGGTGCCCAGGGCCTGGTGGCTGGGCTCAATGCCGCCGCCAAGGCCGCAGGAGGTGCACCGATCATCTTTGATCGGGCCGAGGGGTATCTCGGGGTGATGATCGATGACCTCGTGACGCGCGGCGTCAGCGAGCCCTATCGCATGTTCACCTCACGCGCCGAATATCGCCTGACGCTACGGGCCGACAACGCCGATCAACGACTCACCGATCGTGGGATCGCGCTAGGCTGCGTGGGCGCGGAACGGGCTCGCGCGCATCGCGAAAAGGTCGCGCAATTGGAGGCGGTACGGACGATGGCGCATGCGCTATCGGTCACGCCGACCGAGGCGGCCAAATATGGGCTTTCGCTGCGCAAGGATGGCCAGCGTCGTAGCGCGTTTGAGCTTTTGTCCTATCCGGATTTCGGGGTTGCCGATTTGGCGCGGATCTGGCCGGAATTCGGGACGGTCGCGCCGAAAATCGCCGAGCAACTCGAGATCGACGCCAAGTACGACGTTTATCTCAGTCGTCAGGCGGCCGACGTCGAGTCCTATCGGCGGGACGAAAGCCTCATCCTTCACGACGATCTCGATTACGCGACGCTGCCTGGCCTTTCCAATGAGGTCCGCCACAAGCTGCTGACCCACAAGCCGCGCACCATCGGTCAGGCCGGGCGGATCGATGGTATGACGCCGGCAGCGCTGACGCTTCTCGTGGCCCATGTGCGCCGGCAGAGCCAGAAGCCAAACCGCAAAGCCAATCTCGGAGTGGCCTGATGAACGCGCCCCGTCACGGGGGGAATGCGACACGTGCAAATCTGGCGCCGGCAAATGCCGGCCATCGCGACGCGCCCGCGGACTTTGCCGCCGCGCTCGCCGAAGATCGCGAAAAGGCGCTGGTATTGACGCCTGTTTCACGTGAAACATTGGCTCGACTGGACCGTTTTGTTGCGGTCCTTTTGGAATGGCAGCGGCACACCAATCTGATCGCGCCTTCGACCGAAGCGAAGCTTTGGACGCGACACATCGCCGATTCCCTGCAGCTGATCGAACTGTCCCAAAACCGGACTACAGAATCACAAGCCAGCTCACAAATCTGGGTCGATCTTGGCTCCGGCGCTGGCTTCCCAGGACTGGTCATTGCCTGCGCCTTGGCTGACGAGAAGGTTGCCGAAGTCCACCTGGTCGAGAGCATTGGCAAAAAGGCGACGTTTCTTCGCGAGGCCGCCAAAGCCACGGCCGCGCCGGTGCAAGTTCACGCTGTGCGGATCGCTGATTTTGTTAAGCGCGCCCCGCCGCACATTGATATCGTGACTGCGCGCGCTTTGGCGCCGCTGCCGAAATTGCTCGGCGACGCTTATCCCTTGTTGAAAAAAGGGGCCCGTGGTCTGTTTCCCAAGGGACAAGATGTTGCCGCTGAATTGACCGAAGCCGCTAAATATTGGAACATCAAGACCAGCCTAACAGTGAGCCGGACCGATCCAAGATCCCGGATCGTTGTCGTCGAAAGCGTTGAACCGCGACTTTAGGATTTGATCTATAGCAACCTAAAGTTGAAAGTCTGGACCAAGCCAGCTTTGGACAGCAGCCATGACAGCCACCATTGATGATGCATCCGATCCGACCGTAATCGCCTTCCCTTCGCCGCAGGGCATGCGCGCTGCCCTAGAGGCGAGGGCGCCGCGCGTGCTTGCCGTCGCCAACCAGAAAGGCGGGGTCGGCAAGACCACGACCGCCATTAATCTCGGCACCGCGCTTGCCGCGATCGGCGAGGACGTTCTCATTGTCGATCTGGATCCGCAGGGCAATGCTTCGACGGGACTCGGCATCGATCGCCGCAGCCGCAATCATTCGACCTATGACGTGCTGACCGGCGAAGCTGCACTGCGCGACTCTATCGTTCCGACCGCGGTGCCGCGGTTGCATCTCGCGCCATCGACGCTCGATCTTTCCGGTCTTGAGCTCGAGATCGGCCAGGCGCGCGATCGGGCGTTCCGCCTGCGCAGCGCATTGGCGCCGCTCAACACGACCGGCGGGACGCAGTTCAGCTACGTGCTGGTCGATTGTCCGCCGTCGTTGAATCTGCTCACCGTCAATGCGATGGCGGCCGCGAATGCCATTCTGGTGCCGCTGCAATGCGAGTTCTTCGCGCTCGAGGGCCTGTCGCAATTGCTCAAGACCGTAGAGTCGGTTCGCGAGCAGCTCAATCCCGGGCTCACCATTCATGGCGTCGTGCTGACGATGTTCGACGCGCGCAACAATCTGTCGGGCCAAGTTGTCGCCGATGTGCGCGAATTCATGGGCGCGAAGGTCTATGATACGATCATCCCGCGCAATGTGCGGGTGTCGGAAGCGCCGTCTTACGGCAAGCCGGTGCTGGTCTACGATCTCAAATGCAGCGGCAGTGAAGCCTATCTGCGCCTCGCTACCGAAATCATCCAGCGCGAAAAGAAGCTCAGTGTTGGATGAGGGCAATTTAAGTGAGTGATCTTTTGGGGAAGGCGGCGATGGCGGACGACGCATCGCGATCGCGACTGGGCCGCGGGCTTGCCGCTTTGATCGGTGAAGTCTCGGCGGAAGCGTCGTCGGAGCGTCCACGCGGTCAGCGCCGGGTGCCGACCGGCGCGCTGCGGCCCAATGCGCGCAATCCGCGGCGCACTTTCTCGAATGTCGAGCTTGATGAACTCGTCGCCTCGTTGCGCGAGCGCGGCATCATTCAGCCGATCGTCGCGCGGCCGGTGCGCGGTGCCGGCGACGCTTATGAGATCATCGCCGGCGAGCGGCGCTGGCGCGCGGCGCAGCGCGCCGGCCTGCACGAAGTGCCCGTCGTTATTATCGAGGCGACCGACGCGGAAGCCCTGCAAATCGCCATTATCGAGAACGTTCAGCGCGCCGATCTCAATGCGCTGGAGGAGGCCGAAGGCTATCGCGCCTTGATGGATGAGTTTCATAACAGCCAGGACGACGTCGCCAAGATCGTCGGCAAGAGCCGTAGCCACGTCGCCAATACATTACGGCTTCTGAAACTCCCCGAATCAGTGAAGGCGCACATTCAGTCCGGCAAGCTTTCCGCCGGACACGCGCGCATGCTGATCGGTCAGCCCAATGCCGAACAGCTTGCCGAGGAGATTGTTTCGCGCGGCCTTAATGTGCGCCAGGTCGAGGCAATGGCGCGCGAGTCCGGGCACAAGCACGGCAAGGGCAATGGACGCGGGTCGCATGCACGCGCCGAAAAGAATGCCGATCTGGTCGCGCTCGAAAAGCGGATTTCCGACTCGCTCGGCCTGCTGGTGAATATCGAGGATGGCGCGCGTGGCGGCACGCTCACGATCCGCTATCGCAATCACGACCAGCTTGATGAAGTCTTGCGCCGGCTTGAGAAGAAGCACTGAATCAGCGCGCATTTTCTTGGAGCGCGAATTGAGCAACAAAAAAGCCGGCCCTTGTGGCCGGCTTTCTTATTTCCGTCGGGCGTGCGTTGGATTCAGTAGCGAACCATCTTTCCGTTTACGCCGTCATAAAGCACGTTATGCGGTAGATAGGCGTTGACGAGATAGCTGCCGATGAACGGCACGATGCAATCGGCCATGCCCATATAGACTTCGCGATAGGTGAGCGGACGATTGACCGCGACGGTGTAGACGAACGGCGTGGCGACCATGCAGGCGCCGGTGGTGATCCCATAGGCGCCGAGCGTCGTTACGCGGGCATGCCCCGGATTGCCGTGCTTCTGCGTCAGAAAATAAGCGCCAACCCCGGTGCCGATGCCGATGCCGATGCCGGCCGTGGTGAGACGGGGATCCTGGCCGTGGCCCCACCAATCCAAGAACGAACCGTTGCCCCACCCCCAGGTCGGAGCTGGAGCTGGGCCTTGCGCCTGCGCAACGTTTGGCTGCAGCCCAATGGCCATCGTCAAGGCCAGGGCTGCAAGAATTAACCGCTTCATCTGAAGACTCCCCCTCCACAGGCGGACCCAATAACGGGCATGCTATCGCCGTATGGTTAACAGGGAACTTGGACGAGCCGCGCGGTCCTGTCGAGAATAAGGCGGTGGACAGCGGGTGATTTCCCAACGCTGTGATTATTTGGCAACCATTTTGCCGCTGATCCGGCCCGCGGAGACGAGTTTTTGGGATATTGCAAGCCGGCGACGGTATCCCAAGGGGCCCCCAAGGAGCCCCCTGAGGGGCGGCAGTCCGCTCGGGGTCCCCGGGCTATTCAGCCGCGGTGCGCTGGGCGCCGAATCGCTGCTCGATGTAGTCGACCACTATCTTTTGGAAATCGGCCGCCAAGGTCGGCCCCCGCAAGGTCAGGGCCTTCTTGCCGTCGATGAAGACCGGCGCGGTCGGCTGCTCGCCGGTGCCCGGCAGCGAAATTCCGATGTCGGCATGTTTGGATTCGCCTGGTCCATTGACGATGCAGCCCATGACCGCAACGTTGAGGCCTTCGACACCCGGATAACGCGTCTTCCATTCCGGCATCGAGTCGCGGATGAATTTCTGGATGCTGGCGGCGAGTTCCTGAAACGTCGTCGACGTGGTCCGGCCGCAACCGGGGCAGGCCGCGACCAGCGGTACGAAGGTGCGCAGCCCCACGGTCTGCAGCAATTCCTGGCCGACTTTCACTTCGAGCGTGCGGTCGCCATTCGGCTCCGGCGTGAGCGAAATGCGGATCGTGTCGCCAATGCCTTGCTGCAGCAAAACGCCCATGGCGGCCGAAGAGGCGACGATGCCTTTGGAGCCCATGCCGGCCTCGGTCAGGCCGAGATGCAATGCATAATTCGAGCGCCGGGCCAATTCGCCGTAGACGCCAATGAGATCCTGCACGGCGGAGACCTTCGCCGAAAGGATAATTCTGTTCCGTGGCAGGCCGATGTTTTCGGCGCGCTCGGCTGAAAGCAGTGCGGACTGCACCATGGCTTCGCGGGTGACGTCGCGGGCATCGATCGGATGATTGGAGCGCGAATTCTCGTCCATCAGGTGCGTGAGCAGTTCCTGGTCGAGCGAGCCCCAATTGGCGCCGATGCGCACCGGCTTGTTGTGACGAATCGCGGTTTCAACGATCGCGCCGAACTGCTTGTCCTTTTTTTCCTTGAAGCCCACATTGCCGGGATTGATGCGATATTTATCGAGCGCCTCGGCGCAAGCCGGATGATCGGCAAGCAGTTTGTGGCCGATGTAGTGGAAGTCGCCGACGATCGGTACGTCGACTTTCATTTTCAGAAGCCGGTCCTTGATGTGCGGCACGGCGGCTGCGGCCTCATCGCGATCCACCGTGATGCGCACGATCTCCGAGCCGGCGCGCGCCAGCGCCGCGACCTGTTTCGTCGTCGCCTCGACGTCGGCGGTATCGGTATTGGTCATCGACTGCACCACGATCGGCGCGCCGCCGCCAACGGTCACGTTGCCGACCTTCACGGCAATGGTCTGATGCCGCGCGGCCGGACCAGGAAATTCCATCATGACAAGTCCTTACAGATCTTGGGGGCCGGCCGTCAGCCGGGCTGACGACCCCGCCGGAGTACAAAAAGGGCTGAGCTCGGCCCCCAGCATATAGCCTCACTGGAGGCGGTTGACGAGGCGCTGACCTGCCCGGATTGCGAGGAAACTAAATTCCGATAACGTCTTTATGTCATGGCCGCCGTCAAGCTGGCCCCGTT